>ERZ1029858.113-NODE-113-length-32645-cov-133.436975_pt1 | contig 32645 bp, 21 predicted proteins | sample MGYA00519237_ERZ1029858 | MGnify/ENA primary metagenome ERZ1029858 (study PRJEB33666, sample SAMEA4610919) | skin metagenome | biome: Human-associated habitat; feature: Malodor aspect; material: skin | place: Philippines | collected 2015-08 ...
CTGATCATCCCAAACAAATCGACGAATCCGGACACACATTTTGACCCTTAACCCCTTTCTCAGCCACGGGCAGAGTCTGAGATGCTGCGGCTGAGGCAGTGCGGCCTGCGCAGCGCGACCCAGGCCTTGTGCCCTAAACGCCCCGCCACCCCCGGGTTTGCGACCAGAACCGGGAGGGCGGGGCGTGTCGATGCCAGACAGTTAGAACTTGGCAACCGGGCCGAGCACGGAGTCGACCGCGAACGGGAAGACCAGCGCGATCAGCGAGACAAGGCCGAGCACAGCCGACAGCGCCAGGATGACGGTCAGCAGCGGGTTGGATGCCGAGGAACCCTCCGCGGAGGCCGCCGGTTTGGTGTCCTCCGGCTTGGGCTCAGCGGGCTTGGTGTCCTCCGGCTTGGCCTCGACCGGCTTCATCTTGTTGTCGAAGGTGAGGCCGTGGTTGATGCCGTCGATGCCGAGGGCGTTGTTAACCAGGAAGAACAGGTCCGTCTGGTCGATCTGGCCGGTGACGTTGGCCGCGCCCGGGCCCGAGGCCGCCACGCGCAGCTGGGAGCCGGTGTGCTCCTGGCCGCCCAGGGCGTCCTCATCGCGGTTGGACTTGGCGGTGGCGAAGTTGACGGCCATGGTGGAGCCCTCAACCGTGGTCAGCTGGGTGACGCGGCCGGCGGTGTTGGCGCCGGCGTAGGTGATCTGCGCGGTGTGGGCGTGATCGGCGGTGGCGACGATGAGGGTCTCCTCGCCGGTTGCGTCCACCCAGTCCTGCACGGCCTGGACGGCCTCGTCGAGCTGGCCGACCTCGCCGATCAGGCCGCAGGCGTCCGCCTGGTGGTCGGCCTTGTCCGGGGAGGCGGACTCGACCTGGAGCAGGAAGCCGTTGTCGTTTTGCAGCAGCTCCAACGCCTTGGTGGTCATGGCCGCCAGGCGCGGGGTCTCAGCGGTGAACTCCGGGTTGGCCACGCAAGTGGCCGGCTCCTGCTCGCCGCCGTCGGTGGTGGGGATGGACTGGTTCAGCACACGGGGCATGTTGCCCTCGGAGAACAGGCCCAGCACCGGCTTGTCGGCGTTGGCCTCCGCAATCTTGTCCAGCTCGGACGCGGAGGTGACCACCTGGTAGCCGTTGTCCTTGGCGTTGTCCAGGACGGACTTGCCTGCGGTCCAGACGTTGCCGTTGTCGCCCCACTGGCCGCCCTGCTTCACCTCGGCGTCGAAGTACTTGCGGCCGCCGCCCAGGGTGACGTCCGCGCGCAGGTCCACGATCTGCTCGGAGATGGAGCCAAGGCCACCGTTCTCGCGCAGCTGCTCGCCCTTGGCCGGCTTCGCGTCACCGGACGGCGCGTAGTAGGAGCGGTTCAGCGCGTGGGCGGCGAAGGCTGCCGGGGTGGCGTCCTGGACCTCGGCGGTGGTGACGTTGCCGATCTTCATGCCCTTGGCCTTGGCCAGCTCGCCGATGGTGGCGACAGGCTTGCCTGCGTTGTCGACGCCGATGGCACCGTTGTACGTTTTCACGCCGGAGTTCCACGCGGTGCCGGACGCCGCAGAGTCGGTGACGTAGTTGGGAAGACCGGTCTCTTTATCCAGCGCGAAGGTGGTCAGGTAACCGGTGTAGTCCAGGTTGTCCAGGCCCTCGAGACGACCGGCGGAGCCCTTGAGGTAGTTGCGCGCCGCGGTGATCTCGGAGTCGCCCGTACCGTCGCCAATCAGCAGCACCACGTTCTTGGCCTTGGACTTATCAAGCTCTTGGCCCTGAGCGCCGAACTGGGAGCACTCCCCCACCTTCGGCGCGGTGCCAGCAGAGACGAGGTAGCACAGCTCATTGCCGGGCTTCGCCTGTCGACGGTTCGCCAGCGACTGCACCTTGTTGCCCTTGGCAATCTCCCACGGCTGCTGGCCGCCCGGGGTGCCGCCGTTGAGGCGCAGCGCGTTCGCCATGACGTAGAAGGCGTCGGTCTGATCCAGCTGCCCGTTGAGGTTCTCAGAACCCGGACCGTAGCCGGCGATACGCACCTGGGTGCCCGTGTGCTGCATGGAGAAGTTGCCGGACTCGAACTTCTCCCACGGCACGGTGCCGAAAGCGACGGACATGACCGCGCCGCCGTCCTTCGGGGACTTCAGGCGGGTAACCGGGGATACGGACGGCTTACCATCCGGCACAATCTCGGCGGTGTGCGCGTGGTCTGCGGTGACCACGATGAGGGTGTTCTTGTCCTTCTTGGCAAAGTCGAGGGCTTCTTTAATCACCTCGTCGATCTGCTCTGTTTCGCCGATGAGGCCGCAGGCGTCGGCGGCGTGGTCTGCCTTGTCGATGGACGCAGACTCGACCTGCAGGAAGAAGCCCTTGTCGGCGGAGGGGTCGTCGAGAAGCTCGATGGCCTTGCGGGTCATCGCCGCGGCGGTCGGCTCGTTGCTGGTGTCCTGCAGCGTGCAAGACTGCGGCTGCTGCTCCTCGGCGACGCCCGGGACGGTCTGGTTGTAGCGACGAGTCATGTTGCCGTCGTTGAACAGGCCCAGCACCGGGGAGTTCTGATCGGCCTTGGTGATGCCGTCCAGGCCCGCCTTGTCGTCGACCACCGTGTAGCCCTTGGCGATAGCGTTCTCGCGGACCGTCTTGCCAGCCTCCCACTCGGCGCCGCCGTCGTTCTTTTCGGTGAGGAACGGGTTGCGGTTCTCACCGCCGGCCTGCACCTCGGTGTCGAAGTACTTGCGGCCGCCGCCGAGGGTGACGTCGGCGCGGGTGTCAATGATCTGCTCGGAGATCGAGCCCAGACCGCCGTTCTCGCGCGCCTCCGGGCCCTGGACAACCTTCTTCTCGCCTGACGGCGCGTAGTACCCGCGCTGGGAGATGTGGGAATGCATCGCGCCCGGGGTTGCGTCCTGGATCTCCGCGGTGGAGACGTTACCAGTGCGCATGCCGGCATTCTTGGCCATTTCCAGGAGGTTCTCATGCGGCTTGCCCGTGATGTCCACGGAGAGCGCACGGTTGTAGGTCTTCGCGCCGGTGGACCAGCCGGTGGCGGACGCAGCGGAGTCGGTCACGTACTGGCGCTTGCCGTCCTCACCGACAGCGAACGTGGTGTACGCGCCCGACGCGGTGAGCTCATCCAGGCCTTCGAATCGGCCGTTTGCGCCCTTGAGGTAGTTGCGGGCCGCGGTGATTTCCTGGTGGCCCATGCCGTCGCCCAGGATGAAGATGACGTTGCGGGCCTGAGCGTCGGAGTTGCCCTGGCCGCCCTTGCCAAACTGGGTGCAGTCGCCCGGCTGCGGGGCAACGATGTTGCCCTCACCGTCGATGGTGATGCAGGTGTCTTTACCGTTGAAATTCTGCTCCGCCGGTGCGGCGAGGGAGGTGGGCAGATTGGCCATAGCCAGCGCGGAGACGCTGACCACCGTGGCGGCTGCCTGAAGCGGGAAACGCATGTGAGGTTCCTTAAGAAACGAGCGGGTAGATGCCGGTCTTTCAACCAAACGGCAAGCTACGCCGACTACGTTTCCTCCAGGAGACGCTCAGGTGAATTTTAGGTGACACCAAGATACCGCCAGCTCAGGGGCATTCATCCCCGGGCGTCAATTGGAAACCAATGCCACTAAGCGCGTGTTCATCCTCCCGCGGACCCTCCGCAGGAGGGTTAGCCGATGCGCGGAAGCCCCAGCTGCGCAGCCAGGTCCGGCGCAACCACCGGCAGTGCCACCGCAGCCGCGCCGAGGGCGACCAGCAGCGCCGCGACGACACCGACGACGATGCCAGCGGTGCTGCTGGATTGCTCATCCGCCGGAGCGGGCTGCTCCTCGGTTGGCTGCTGTGCGGTCGTCGAGTTCGTCGCAGCCGCCGTCGCCCTCTCGCTCGCGGTCGCGGTCGCCGTCGCGGCGGCTGTCGACGTCCCTCCGGTCTTCGGCACAACCTCTTTCAAAGTCGGGGTCGGCTTCGGTGCCGGCGGGAGTTCGGGCACAGACGGTGTCATGGACGGCTGCGCTACCGACGTCGGTGCGGGCGGGATCTGTGCCGATGAGGTCTTTTCCGTCTTCTGCGTCGACGTGCCTCCCACCGTCCCGCCCGCCGCGGGGTCCAGGCCTCGGGCGGCAGAGGCGGCCTTGTCCAGCACAAGTTTGCCGCTGGCGGATGTGCGCAGCACCCGGAAACGGAGCGCATCCTTGCCCGAGCCCTCGACGATGTCGTACGTGACGGCGTACCCCTTGGTATCCCGCGGTTGCGCAACCGCACCAACCCCGAGCCGCTGCCTGGCACCCTCGGGGACATAGAACGGCGCGTCGCTCTTCTTGGCGGATTGCGTCACGCCGTCAGGGGCGAGTTGTGCCTCTCCCCTGCCTTGCACGTTGACGGGGATCGCGTCGATGAAGAACATGGTGGTCCCCCACACATTGCCATCCTCGTCGCGCACGAGCCCGATGCCCATACCCTGGGCGTCCGCGCGCAGCAGGTTTTCGTTGTGGACCGGGGAGTTACGCCAGCCCTCGAACAGTTGCTCCGCCACCCGCTTCCACTCAGTGTCGGTGTCCGCGTAGTACCCCTGGACGATGATGTTCCCGCCGGAGTGCCCCCACTTTTGCATGTCCGAGTGGCGGAAGGACCCGGGCGCGACCATGGCCCCCTTCGAGTCGTACTGTGGCTTGCCCCAGTGGGGATCGTCCTGGTCAGCGATCATGTGTCGTGACCAGGCGAGCGCTTGCTCGTCGTAAAGCTTGTGCGTGACTAGCGGGTGCAGGCCGTTTGCTTCGCGGTACTCGTTGATCATCTCCTCGATCGCCTGCGCGGCGAGCCGAGCGCGCACTTCTGTGGAGTTCACGTTGACTGTTGCGGTTTGCGCGTCCGCCTCTGGCAGGGGTGCGATTTGGACGGCGGCGAGCGGAAGCGCCAGCGCGAGTGCGAGCGCGGGGAGGGTGGACCGTTTCACGGGGGCTCCTTTTCACTGGAATATGACACCTTTAAGGTACGACGATCTCGCCGGATCCACACGGTGCTCCCCGAATTAAAGTCACGGGGGCAATTGCTTATGGACGCAAAAACCGCCCCGGCGACCCAACGTCACCGGGGCGGTTCACCACGCGAGGGGGTGTGCCCTACTTCTTCGAGGACCTCGCTGCCTCTGCAGTGTTGTCATCCTTCGAGGAGCCGAGCACGGTCAGCCCGTTGTCAAAGCCGTCCTCGGAGCACGCCTGCGCCACCAGCACGCCGGTAAGCGACAGCAGCGCAATCGCGCCGAGGGCGATGCCAACCGGCTGCATTTGCTCCGCCACCGGGGCGAAGCGCTGGTTGATCGCGTTGACCTGACCCTCGATCTCGCGGACGAACTCCGGCTTCTCAACGCCGTGGCCGACACCGAAGTCCGGCATGTTGCGGCGAACCGCTTCGTCGAACCGCGCGTTGAGCTGCTGGATCTGCGGACCGAACGCCTCGTTGACGCCGTAGCCCACCGCGCCGAGGATGCCCAGCGGCAGCAGCCACAGGAACGGGCTGTTTGCGGCGAACGCGTTAGCCAGGCAGCGACGTGCCTTGTCGGAGGAGGCCTTGTCGTCCTCCGGCGTCGGCGTCGGAACGGCTTCACCATCCGCAACGGTGACTTCCATTTCAACGGTGGAGGTGTTGCCGTCCGCATCGGTGACCTCGACAGGCAGTTTCACCTTCGTGCCCGGCTTGGCGTCCGCCGGCGGCGTCACGCGCAGCTTGCCGGTATCCGAGTCAACGCTGCCTTCCCAGCCTTCCGGCCATTCGAGCTTGCGGTACCTGTTGCCCTCAACGTGGCCGGTGGAGGGCTCAACATCCGCCGTCTGCCCCGGGCGCAGCGTCACAGGGCTGTACGTCAATTCGGCTACGAGGTCCTTCGTGCCGATCTCGAAGATGTAGTCGACCGGCTCGGTGACAACCTCGCCCTTGCCGTTGACGTAGCGCTTCAGGCCCGGCACGCCGTCCTGAACAACGCGCGACTCGCCACGGGTGAGCTCCGGGTTTTGGCGCACCTGCACCTGGAACGGGATCTCCTCCGTCCACTCCACATCGTCTGCCGGCTTGCTGCCCACGCGGACAACGCGCTGGACCGGCTCCTTGACCGTGTTCACCGTGGGCTCACCATTGACAACCTGGATCTTCACCTGGCCTGCGGCGCCCTTGACGTCCTCAACCTCGACGCCCGGTTCAAGCGTTGGGTCCCAGACAATCTTGGTGGTGAACGGAAGCTCGACGATCCGCTCGAAGTCCGGCAGCGGCTGCGGTGCGTCCGGCTTCTTGGTGCCGACGCGGATGACCGCGTTCGTGGGTGCGACCGTCTGCTTGGCCGTGGTGATCGGATCACCGAACGGCCTGCCATCCTTCAGCCCCTGGACGGTGGTGACGACTTCCTCACCAACCTCCCCCTGGGCAATGACCTGGGTGCCCTCAGGCAGGTTCGGGTCCTCGATGACTTCGGTGTCGAACGGCACTGGGCGGGTCACAGTGGTGACAGCCTTGTCGTCCGAATCGTCCGGACCGTACTCGACGATACGTTCAACCGCCGCCGAGTCCTCGAGCTTGACTACCTCTCCGGTCTTGATGTCGATCCTGTAGCGGACAAGGCCGGCCTTGCCTTCCTGCACGATCTTCCGCTCGCCCGGTTCAAGCTTGAAGTTCGGGCGGACGGTGGTGCCGAAGGGCTGCACTGAGGTGAACTCAAACGGGTTGGTTATCACCTTGTACGTACCGACCTTGATGATGTGGTCGGTCGCCGCAGTGGTCTCCTCCGTGCCGTCGGCGCGGTGTATCACCCGGCCCGGCTTGCCTTCTTGCACCGTCTCGTACTTGCCAGCCTCGAGTTGGGGATCGAGGACGACGGTCACCTTGAACGGGGTCTCCTCGGTCCACTCGACGCCATCAGCCGGCTTGCTGCCGACGCGTACAACGCGCTGCACCGGGTTTGTCACCGTTTCAACCTTGGACTTGCCGCCGGCGACAGTGACCTGGACCTTGCCGTCCACACCTGCGACATCCTCGACCTCTTGCCCCGGCTCCAGCGTCGGATCCCAGACAGTCTTCGTGGTGAACGGCACGGTGACCGTCTCAGTCACCGGCGCCGGCTTTTCAGTGACGGTGGTGGTCGCCGGGGCCGGCATCACCGTCGAGGTAGCGGTCGTGGTGTTGTTGACCGTGGTCGGAACCGTCGTTGGCACGGTCGTGGGAACCGTGGTCGGAACAGTCGTGACTACCTGGGTGGTGTAGGTAGTCGGGACCGACTTGGTCTCAGTCACCGTCGTCGGGGTGCCCGCGGCAGTGGTGACGGAGACGACCGTGGTCGGTACCGGCGTGGTGACGGTGGTGGGGACCGTCGTCGGAACCTGCTGGGTCACGGTCTCCTTGACCGTGGTCGGTACAGCCGAGGTCGTCACCTCGGTGGTCGTCGCCGTCGTGGTAGTCGGCTTGGTGCCCACGCGGATGATCGCCTTCTTTACCGGCTTCGTCACCTCGGTGGTAATGGTCGGCTCGCCAACTGGCTTGCCGTCCTTGATTTCCTGCGTCGAGGTGATCTTCTCCTCGCCGTTCTCACCCTGCTGGTCAACCTTCTGCTCGCCGGCCGGCAGCGTGTCGTCGAGGATGAACTCGGTCTCGAACTCGACGGGACGCGTCGTCTCAGACGTCAGCGTCTGATCGTCGATCGTCGGTCCGTACTCAACGATCTGGTCCTTCGGCTCCTTGGTCTCCTCCTCCTTGGTATCCACCTTGGAGTCAGCACCCACAGAGGAGAAGTCGGCGGTGAACTTCTTCTTGCCGTACTCGCCCTCCTGGACGGTCTTCACCTCGCCCGGCTTCAGATCCGGGTTCGCGCGCACAACCGTCTTGAACGGGACGTCCACCGTCCATGTAGCCGTGTTGGTCGCCTCGTCCGGCTTCGTACCGACAGTCACAATCTGCTCAGTCGGCTCCGTCACCGTCTCCTCAGCCACGGTCGCCTCGCCGTTCGCCGCGGAGTTGACCACCGGCTGGGTGATCGTGACCTTCTTCGTTCCCGGCTTACCCTCCTGGGTCACCTTGGACTCGCCCGGAGCCAGGTTCGGGTCGTACACCACACGAACCGGGAACGGAATCGCCGCTTCGTAGGTGTTGACGGTCTGGCCCTCGGTCTTCGTGCCCACACGCACGACAGCGTCTACCGGCTCCTTCGTGCGCTGGGTAGTGATCGTCGGCTCGCCAACCGGCTTGCCGTCCTTGATCTCCTGCGTCGCAGTCACGGTATCAACACCGTTCTCGCCCTGCTTATCGACGACCTGCTCACCCACCGGAAGATTCGGGTCCGCCACGAACGTGGTGTTGAACGGCACCGGGTTCGTCGTCGTCGACGTCAGCGTCTGATCCGCAATCGTCGGACCATACTCAACAATCTCGTCGGTCGGCTCAGTGCGATCCTTCGACTCGGTCACCGTGGCCTGGCCATTGGTGCCCTCAAACGTCGCAGTGTACTTCGCCTCGCCGTTGACACCCTCCTGGACGGTCTTGACCTCACCAGGCTTCAAATCCGGGTTCGGACGCACCACCGTAGAGAACGGAATCGGCTCGGTCCACTCAACCTTGTCGGTAGCGGTGGCCTGCTTCGTGCCGACCTTGATCACCTCAGTGACCGGCTGCGTGGTCACGTTCTCATCACGCTTGGTCTCAGTGACCTTGCTGTTGACGATGGTCTGCGTGACCTTCACGGTCTTCTCGCCAGCCTTACCCGGCGTCACAACCTCGTACGTGCCAGCCGGCAAGTTCGGGTCGTATTCGACCTTGGTCTCGTACGGCACCGGCTCGGTGTGCTCAACCGTGTTCGCACCCTCAGTCTTGGTGCCGACGCGGATGACAGCGTCCTGCTTAGGAGTCACCGTGGTGGTCGTAACCACCGGGTCGCCGGAAGGCTTGCCGTCGACAAGCTTCTGCGTAGAGGTCACGGTTTCTTCGCCGACAACGCCCTGCGTATCGACGACCTGGGTACCCGCCTCGAGAGTGTTGTCGTAGACGATGGTGGTCTCGAACGGGATCTTGCGGGTGGTCTCGGTGACCAGTTCTTGGTCGTCGAGGCGCGGACCGTACTCGATGATCTCCTCGACCGGTTGCTTGGTGTCCTCGGACTCGACGACCGAAGCTTGGCCGCCGGTAGCAGTGAACTTTGCGGTGTAGGTGCGCTCGCCGTTCACACCCTGCTGAACGACCTTCGTCTCGCCCGGAGCGAGCGCCGGGTTCGGGCGGGTGGTGGTGCTGTACGGAATCGGCGCGGTCCAGGTCACGTCCTTGGAAGCTTCAGCCGGCTTGGTACCTATGTGCACGACCTCGTCAGTCGGGGCGGTCGTCTGCTCCCACGTGCCGTCCTTGTGCTGAGTCTCTTCGCCCTTGACGCCTTCGGTGACGACCTTGTACTCACCGGCAGGGATTGTATCGTCATAGACGTACTTCACGTCGAACGGGACCGGGCGCTTCGGGTTGTCTTCCACCACGATCGAGGCAGTCACGTCATCCGCGGATTTGTCGGAGTAGGTGACCTTCACAGGCACGTTGACGGTATCGCCCGGCTTCGCGGTCTTAGGTGCGGTGGCGACGACGTTGCCCTTGTCATCGAGGCCGACGATCCAATCGCCGTTTTCGGTGGTCACCGTGTAGGTGGGGTTACCGAACTCGTTGTTCTCACCGGTAGCTTCGTAGCCCTCCGGGGGCTGGATGGCGTACGGGTTCTCCTTGGCCACCTCGACGCCCTCCGGCTTCTGGATGGTCAGCGGCGACGTTGCCGTCTCACCTGGGTACACCGTCTCCGACGGGTAGTTCGGTTCCGCCTCCCAGCTGTTGGTCAGCTGCACCACGGTGGTCACAGGGACCTCGGGGCGCTCGCCGTTAGGCGTTTCCACGGTGACAGTGATGGTCTTCTTGTCACCCGGCTTGGAGCCTGCCGGTGGCGTGGAAGTAACGACACCGGTCTTCGGGTCGATCGTGTACTTCCAGCCGTCTTCGGTTGTCATCTCGGTGATCGGCGTGCCGTCAGGGTTCGTGCCAAAGGAGAACGTCGACCCCTCCGGGGCATCCTGCACCTGGTGGTCCACAGCCTTGTTCGGGCCGGTGGACTCAACGGAGTAGACTGGGGCGATATCGCCCTTGAGCACGACGACGGTGCCCTTGACCTGCTGCGGCTTATCGGCGTTGTCGTAGTACGCGAGCACCGGGACGTTCAGGATATAGCCCTCGGGTGCGGTCTTCGGGATGGTCGTGGTGATCTTGCCGGTGTTTTCGTCGATATTGAGGGTCCACGTACCGCTGTCGTCAGTGTGGGTGTACTCCGTCGTCCCGTCCTCGAAGGTGTAGCGCTTCGGGGCTTCGTCGGTCGTGTTGCCGCTCAAACCGCGTTCGGGAATTTCGGGTGTCAGGGTGACTTTCGCGTTGGGCTTGTTCGTCACCGTGTCGTACTCGGGGATCTTGATGTCCACGATCGCCTGGAACTGGGTCTCGATCTCATCGGTGGTGTCATCCGGGTAGGTCGCCTTCACCGTCGGGGTGATGATGGTGCCCGGCGCCACGGTGTCGTCCGCCTTCGCGGTGACCTTGCCGGTGTCATCGACCGTCACGGTCCAACCTTCAGGCACGGTGGACTCGTCGATCTCGAACTTAGCGGGGTGGACCGGCTTGTGGCCCTTCATGATGGACTTGGTGCCCACCTGGGCGGTGAGATCATCGCCGATGGTGCCCTTCGTCAGGCCCGGACGCACCAGGTCGGTGACCTGAGTGTTGTTCGGGTCGACAACCACGAGGAGTGCCAGCTCGTCCGTAGAGCCGTTGGAGTACTCCACCGTCACCACAGGGCGCGCAAAGGTGCCCGGCTTCGGCTCCTCCGGAGCGGTGACGGTGACGTTGTAGTCCTCGTCCATCTCCACGGTCCAGCCCTCGTAGACGTACTTCTCGTCTAGGGAAACCTTGGCTTCGAAGCCGCCGTCGCCCTTCTCTTTCTCCAGTTCCTTGATCAGCTCTGGGACCTGGGTGAAGGTCACCTTCTGCGGTTCGGTAGCGAGCGGACCCGTCGCACTATCGACGCCGGAGATGATCGAAGCGTCCGTCTTGTCGTACTTCGGGTCGTGGTACTCGGTGTCATCCAGCGAGAACGCCTTGGAGTCGATAACGTTCGCCTTGCTGTAGCGGTCCGGCGAGTTGGAGCTGTCGAAGGCCTTGCCTATGCCGCCGTTGTTGTTCTCAACAGCCGCCTGGAGCTGGCCAACGGTACGCGGCTTCGCCAGAACGGAGAAGTTCACGTTCTTGTCGGTCGCCAGGTCGGTACCGCGGTACTCAGGCCAGGTGAAGAAGATGTCGCCGGTCGTTTCGTCGACGCGCAGGAGCTGCTCACCGCCGGAGACGGACGGATCCGTGGTGCCGATGAACTTGCCGTTGCCGTCGTAAGCTTCCACGACCATGCGGGACATCGAGTCGTCTGCACCATCGCCCTGCACAGCAGGAACGTTGATCGTACCGACCTTGGTTTCCTCACCAGGGACGATCACATGGTTCTCGGATACCTCGGCAGTCTCCCACGACACCGTGATCGGGTTACATTCGATGTTCTCGCTCGGCCACGGGTTCACAGTAGCGCCAAAAGCAGCGTTGGAGCCCTTGGTGGCTTTCAGGCCTTCAGCATTGTCCTGCTTGTAGTTGCTTTGCCAGGCGTAACGTACAGGGTTAGCGGCGGAGGCCGAAGCGAACTGCTTGACTTTCTCGTCGGTCAGCTCTGCGTAGAGATTCAAGTTTCGCAGACTGCGACCACTAGCACTAATTTCGATGCTTTCGTCGGCCTTGTGAGTGACGCTCTTGCCATCGAAGGTCTGGCCGGCCTCCATGGAGGGCACCGTGCCGGCATCCAAGACATTGCCAAGCCCCCCCGAATTGGTGAAGTACCAATCGGCGAATGTGCGGTCCTTCGAGTTATCAAAGGAGACGCTCAGACCCCACAGGGTTTTATCGGGGCTAAGCGTACCCGGCTCCAGGGTGCTCCAGCTGAAACCTGCCTGGTTTCCGCTCGGCTTATCGCTGCTAACAACACACGAACCCGCCGGCAGGTCGGACGCCTTCTGCGCGTCCTGTTCGACCGCGCCGGACTTGTCACGGATGCCGCCGTTCAGGGTGTCGGCGGCAGCGTGCGACGCCAGCGGGCCCGGGCCGACGACGCTCAGGCCGCCGAGTGCGAGCGCAATCGCGGACGATGCCGCGATGCTGCGCGAGGTTGAATTACGGAAACGGCGGAATGATCCGGCCATTTATGCTCCTCTTTGAAGTAAAGGGTCACCACGTCCCAACAGAGAGGTGACAGATAGCATCACATTTTAGAGATCGGAGAAACGGCTGTCTACCTACGCATTTGCTTAACGACGCCCCCGTGCCCCAACCAGACCCACCACCGCAAGCAGGGCAGACAGCAGCACCGCCGAGACGATTCCGCGGTAGTCGCCGCCGTTACCCGCTGCGGACACCGCTGTCGACGCCCAGTGCATCGGCGCTGCTTGCGACAACGCCACCCACACAGAGTCGACCTGCGCGGTGGTCGCGGTGCGCCATACCCAGCCGACGAGTCCGGTTTGCACCAAGGCAAGCACGCCGGCTGAACCAAGACCAACCCCAGCGCCGAATGTTCGACTTAACACGGAAGTCAGGCCCGCGCTGGCGAGCGTGCCCAGCAGCAGACCCGCGAACGCAACCCCGTATTCCTGCGCGCCAAATCCGGCTCCGATCACCCCGGCCAAGATGGTGCCCGCGGCGGCCAAAACCACGGAACCGGCGCCCAGGATCCACCAGCGCCCGCAGGACGCGAACCACGCCGCTGCCGCGAGCGCGGTGCCGCCCAGCACGGCTATCGCCGCGAGCAGCATCGCCGCCACCGGGGCCAGGGTCGAGCCGGCACTCGCCGCCTGCGCGTCGCCCTGCCCGCCCGGCGCGGCCGCCGGCACCGGCAGGGCCGCGCGCACCGCGCCAACCTTGTCGGCGTTCATGCCCGCCATCTGGTTGATCTTTTCCACGCCGGCGACCAACTCGTCGATTCCGCCGGTGGCCTGCCCGGTCTGCGCCTGCAGCTCACGCAGGCCCGCGGCCAACTCCGCCGAGCCGTTCGTGGCTGTATATATACCGTCGTGGAAACCGTATCCGGGCACGGCCAGCTGGTTGGCCAGGTCGCGGGAGCCGTCGCGCAACTGGTTCATGTTCGCTACCACGTCCGGCGGCAGTTGGGCGGTTTCAGCCTGCTCGCGCAGCCCCTTCAAGGATTCGCGCGCCTTGACCGCCTCCGGGTCTTTCGCGTCCTTCAGCTCCTCCATCGCCCGGTCGATCGCACCGACCACCTGGCCGCGCACGGCCTCGAACCCTAAGACCTGGCCGACCACCTCGCCGATGGAATCCGCCAGCTGCGTCGCGCCCGCGCCCAGCTGACCGGTGCCCGCCTGCAGCTGGACCATCCCGTCGGAGAGTTGCTGGGAGCCGGTCTGGGCGGCCGTGAGGGCGTCGATAAGCTGCTGCGTTTGCCCCTGCGCCTCGCCGATACCAGCGGCGAGCTGCCCCGCACCTTCCTTCAGCACCTTCGCCTGCTGGCCGGCCTCACCGGCGGCCCGGCGCGCGTCGCCAAGATTGTCCGGGCCTACCTGGGGAGCGCCGGAGACTTCGGATTCTCCGGCGACATTCGCCCACGTGTCGGCCGGGTTCATAGGCAAAAACGCCCCAACGACCAGCGCAAGAAGCGCGCATCCCAACCGCCATGCGTTGCCCGATTTCATGGGACTGTTCTTAGCACCCGGGCGCACCCCGCTGCGGGAGGCGCACCGCCTGCGAAAACCGCATCGTTAGAACCATGTCGGCGGCCTTGATACTGTCGTAAGGGTTCTTGCCAAAACCATGGAATGAAATGGGTTCACCATGACACTTCCCCTTGTCATCGGGCTCGTCGCGGCGACGGTGGTGCTCTCGCCGATTCTCGTGCGGGTCATAGACAAGAAGGCCGGCTACCCGCTGGCGGCGCTGCTGTTCGCCGCCGCGGCCGTGCTGGGCTCTAAGCTCACAGAAGTCTCCCGCGGCACCGACCTTGAATGGTCCGTGGAATGGGCGCGCGACGTGATGGGCACGGGCACCTCCGTGGACTTCGCGTTGCGCGCGGACGGGCTGGGCATCTTCTTCGCGCTGCTGGCGCTGGTCATCGGCGGCGTGGTCTTTTTGTACTCCGCCGCGTACCTGCCCGAGCGCGACGGCAACACCAGCTTCTACACCATCATGACGGCGTTTACCCTGTCGGTGCTGCTGCTGGTGCTTGCGGACGATGCCGTGCTGCTGTTCATCGCCTGGGAGCTCGTCTCCATCGCGTCGTTCCTGCTCATCGCCCGCTCCGGCTCCTCGGGCGAGGCCGGGTCCTACCGCACGCTCATCCTCACCTTCTTCGGCGGCCTGACGCTGCTGGCTGGCCTGGCGGTGGCCTCCGCGCAGACCGGCACGACCCGCCTGCAGGACATCCTCGCCTCCGACGTGTGGGGCGACAACCGCCTCACCGTCGTGGTGGCCATGCTGATCGCGTTCTCCGCGTTCACCAAAGCCGCGCAGTTCCCCTTCCACTTCTGGCTGCCGGAGGCCATGGCGGCCGCCACCCCGGTGTCCGCGTTCCTGCACGCCGCGGCAGTGGTGAAGGCCGGCATCTACGTGCTGCTGCGCTTTTCCACCATCTTCTCGGACGTGGCCGCGTGGAACTACCTGCTGGTCATTGCCGGCCTGTTCACCGCGCTGATGTCCGCGCTGTTCGCCATTACCAAGACGGACCTGAAACACCTCACGGCGTACTCCACGGTCTCCCACCTGGGGTGGATCGTCGCCGCCATCGGCATCGGCACCCCGGTCGCCTTGGCCGCGGCGTTGACGCACACGCTGGCGCACGCGCTGTTTAAATCCTCCCTGTTCATGCTCATCGGCGTGGTGGACCACGAGGCCGGCTCGCGCGACATACGCCGCCTAGGCCCGATCTACAACAAGATGCCGTTCACGTTCGCCTCCACCGTCGTCGCCGCCGCATCCATGGCCGCGGTACCGCCGCTGTTCGGCTTCGTGTCCAAGGAATCCATCCTGGATGCCTTCCATGAATCCTCCTACGGCGCGCTCCTGCTCACGGTGGCAGGCATCGCCGCGTTCCTCACCTTCGTGTACTCGGCGAAGATCGTCTTCGGTGCATTTATCGACGGACCAAAGGACCTCCCCGACGTCCACGAAGCCCCCACCGCCCTCTGGCTGCCCGCCGCGCTGCCGGGTCTGACCTCCGCGGTCCTGCCATTTGTGCTGTTCTGGGTGGACAACCCCGTCTCCGCAGGCGTGCGCGCCGTGACGGGCGACGACAGCTTCGCCACCCACCTCGCCCTCTGGCACGGCGTGACCCCGCCGTTTTTGGTGTCGGTGGCAGTTTTGGTCGCTGGCGTTGTGTTCGTGGTGTTCTTCCGCAAGCGCGTCTTCGCAGCACTGGGCAACAAGGACCTTCTGCCCGCAGACGGCACCGAGGTCCTGGCCTGGCTCACCCGCAGCCTGTCCGACCTGGGCAAACAGCTCGGCTCGCTGGCCGACGGCTTCAACCCGTCGCGCCACCTCTTCCCCCTGCTGGCCTCCGTCACCGCGATGGGCCTGTGCGTGATCGTGCTCACCGATGGTATCGATGGCGTCACCCCGGCCCCGCGCGCCGAAGGCCTGGACGTGTGGTGGGACCTCATCCCGTTCGCCATCATCGCGATGTCCGTGCTGGGCATGGTGTTCACCCGCTCCCGTCTCGCCTCCGCTGTGCTGCTCGGCACCGTCGGCGTGGGCATGACCCTGCAGATGTTCCTGCTGGGCGCCCCGGACGTGGCCATGACGCAGTTCCTGGTCGAGTCGCTGACCGTGGTGGTCATCCTGGTGGTGCTTCGCTACCAGCCGCGGATGTTCCCGGAGACGAAGGCTCGTCGCAAGGCTCTTGCCTCCATCTTCGCCCTGATCGCGGGCGTGGTCACCTTCTTCGGCGTCTACGGCCTGACCGGCCGCCGCGGCCGCTCCGAGCTCGCCGAGTGGTACCTCACTGAAGGCGGCGAGGTCACCGGCGCCGACAACATCGTCGCCGTGATCATCGTGGAGTTCCGTGGCGTCGATACCTTGGGCGAGCTGTCCGTGCTCGGCATGGCCGCCGTGGTCATTGCGGCGGTGGTCAGCTCCATGCCGCGCTACCTGTTCGAGGCCGGCACCCGCCCGCGCCCGTTCGGCCAGTCCCAGCTCAACTCCATCCCGCTTCGAAAGGCCGCGGCCCTGGTCGCGCCGGTGCTGGTGGTGCTGTCCGTGCTGATCTTCTTCCGCGGCCACACCGACCCCGGCGGCGGCTTCGTCGCAGCGCTTGTGATGGCCACGGCGTTCGCCATCAACTACCTGTCGCGTGGCTCGGACGCGGACGTGGTGCAAAACTTCACCCCGATCCGACTGACCGGCTGGGGCATCATCATCGCGATCTCCTCGGGCTTCCTCGGCTTCATCGAGGGCGGGTTCATGTACGCCATCCACGGCGAAATCGCCGGCGAGCACATGACCACCTCCCTGATCTTCGACTTCGGCATCTACCTCGCCGTGCTGGGCATGGTCACCGCGGCGCTCAACGCGCTCGGCGGCTACCTGCGCCCGGGCATGGACCTGTCGGACCTGGACTACACCCGCGACGAGGCGAACAACCCGCTGCCGAGCGTCCCCGAGCCCATGCACCCCGAAAACCCCGTGGACGCGCACCCGGACCCGATCAACCCGGCGCACGACCCGCAACCGGTTATCACGAAGGAGCACTAACCCATGGTCATGGCACTTACCATCGCGGTCCTGGTCGCGGGATCCGTGTACCTGGTCCTGCAACGCGGCATGGTGCGCGTGGTCTTCGGCATGTCCTTGTTCGGCCACGCCACCAACCTCACCCTGCTCGCCGGCGGTGTGGGCGCGTGGCGCGGCGAGGCCTTCCCGTCCCGCGTGCCCTTCGAGGACATGGGCGACCCGCTGCCGCAGGCGTTCGTGCTCACCGCCATCGTGATCGCGATGGCCACCACCACGATCCTGCTCATGCTCTCCGCGCTGGGGCGCAACGACGACACCGCGGAGCAGCCCACCGGCACCGACGCCGGCTACTCCAAGATGCGGCTGAGCCCGTCGGCCCTGTCCACCGCCGGCCGCAACGCCCGGCTGAACCCGAAGAAGCTGGAAGAGATCCGCGCACGCGAGATCAGCCACGTTGACAACGAAAGCCTGAGGGTGACCGACTAATGGCTGTAGACGCAATCCTGCCCGTATTTGTGGCGCTGCCGCTGATCGTCTCCGCGGTCACGGCGCTGAGCCCCTGGAAGTGGCTCAACGACGCCCTGGCGATCCTCATCCCCGCCATCAACTTGGCCCTCGGCGTGTGGCTCTACGGCCACACCCGCGACCACGGCACCGTCGGCCACGTCATCGGCCTGTACCAGGGCGGCGTGGGCATCTCGTTTGCCGCCGACACGTTCTCCGCCGTGATGATCGTGACCACCATGATCGTGGCGCTGATGTCCAACTGGTTCGCCATCGTCGTCGGCGAAACCCAGTCCCGGTTCTACGTGCCGCTGTCGCTGGTGCTCATCACCGGTGTTTCCGGCGCGCTGCTCACCGCTGACCTGTTCAACTTCTTCGTCATGATCGAGGTCATGCTCCTGCCCTCCTACGGGCTCATCGCCATGACGGGTACCCGCCACCGCCTGCTGTCCGCGCGCATGTTCGTGCTGGTCAACCTGGCAGCGTCGACGATGCTCGTGCTCGGCGTGGGCTACCTCTACGCCGTCACCGGCGCCGTGAACCTGGCGGCGCTGCAGGGCGTTGCCGCGGGCGGCGGCCCCGCCACGGTGGCCGCCGGCATCGTCGTTATCGCCGTCGCCGCCAAGGCGGGCGTGTTCCCCGTCTACACCTGGCTACCTCGCACCTACCCGTCCACCTCGGCGGCCGTGATGGGTCTGTTCTCCGGCCTGCACACCAAGGTGGCCGTGTACATGCTGTTCCGCATCTGGGTGGTCATGTTCGACATGGACCCGCGCTGGAACACGCTGCTCATCGTGGTCATGGTCATCTCCATGATCATCGGCGGCTTCGCCGGCCTGGCCGAGGCCACCATGCGTCGCGTGCTGGCCTACCAGATGGTCAACGGCATGCCGTTCATCCTGATCATGCTGGCCTTTACTAACGACGACGCACGCTACGCCCTCGCCGCAGGCCTGCTCTACACCCTGCACCACATGATCACCATCGCCGCACTCGTGCTGAACTCCGGCGCGATCGAGGAGACCTACGGCACCGGCACCATGGCGAAACTCTCCGGCATCGCCCGGCGCGACCCGTGGACGTCCGCCGTATTCGTCGCCGGCGCGTTTTCCATCGTGGGCTTCCCGCCGTTTTCCGGCATCTTCGGCAAGGTCACCGTCGTGCTGGCAGCCGCCTCCGCCGGGGACTGGCGCTCCTGGGTGGCCATCACCGCCATCATCATCGCCTCCTTCGGCGCGCTGCTGTCCATGATGCGCATGTGGCAGCGCGTGTTCTGGGGCAGGCCGATGCAGAACTACCCCGAGGCGCTCAACGTGCGCGCGGGCTTCATGCTGCCGTCGGCGGTGCTCATGGTCGCATCGCTGTGCATGTTCATCTTCGCCGGCCACATGTGGGACATCACCACCACGGCCGTGGACGACCTGCTTGACGTGGACGCGTACACCGCGGCCGTGCTCGGCGACGACCCCGTCGGCGTCCCGGCGCCCGGCGACACCTTCGGAGGGGAGAACTAATGCGAGGCTTCTTCCACGGCGTGAAGTACACCGCCTGGATCAGCAAGGAAATTTTCGTCGCCGGCTTCGACGCGGTCGCCGCCGCGTTCAACCCGCGCACGAAGTTTGAACCCATCGTCATCTATTACCCGCTGCGGGTGAACACGGACTGGGATGTGTTCTGGTTCTCCACCTCCATCACCGCAACCCCGGGCACCCTGTCCATGGGCCTGCGCCACCCGGTCACCCCGGGCGGGCCGATCACCCTGCTGGTGCAGGCCGCGTTCGGTTCAGACCCGGAGGATGTCATCGCGGGGTTGGTGGATATGGAGGAGCACCTGCGGCCGTCGTTAAGCGAGCGCCCCATCGACCCGAAGACGGTGGCGTGGGAGCCGTACGTGGACCACGGCCCGGACAACACAGGCGAACACGTGCCGCCGGCGGAAAGGATGGATTAAGCCATGTTCACCACTGTCATGCAGGCCTGCATCATCGTGATGTCGGTGAGCCTGCTCGTGTCCCTGGCGGGGGTAATCCTGACCAAGGACGAGCTGTCGCGCGCGGTGATGGCGGACGTGATCTTCTACTCGATGATCGCGATCTTCCTCGTGTGGACCCTATGGAACTCCTCGGCCATCGGATACGAGATCCCCATCCTCGCCGGCCTCGTGTGCGGCGTGATCCCGACGATCTCCATGGCCCGCATTATCTCGAGAGGACGCCGCTGACATGACCATCGCCGAAATCGTCGTCTCCGCCCTGGTTGTGGTGGCCACCATCTGTGTGGTTGCCACCACCATCCTGCAACTGCGTGCACCCGACGCCCTTACCCGTGTGAACCTGCTCGGCCCGCTGGTGGTGATCGCGTTTCCGATCTTGGTGGTGGCCAAGCTGATCCGCTCGTGGACCACCACAGGCTTCGACCTCAACGACTTCATCCGCGCCGTCATCGCCATCTTCGCGGTGTGGGTTGTCGGTTCCGTGGCATCGTTCATCATGGGCCGCTCCCTCTACGGCGTGACCGTCACCGATAAAACTCCCCTCGCCGAGCCGCGCAACCGCTAACGTAGTGGGCTTGTGAGCAGAAGCGACGACGCCTACGTCACGGACCTTGCGCTGCGCGCCGGCCGGGGCGACAAGGGCGCGCTCACCGAGTTCATCCGCCTCACCCAAGACGACGTGTGGCGGCTCCTCGCCCACCTCGCCGGCCCCCAGCACGCCGACGACCTCACGCAAGAGACCTACCTGCGCGTCTTAGGCTCCCTGCCGCGGTTCCAGGGCCGCTCCACCGCGCGCACCTGGCTGCTCTCGCTGGCGCGGCGCGCGTGGGTGGACTCCGTGCGCCACGACATGGCGCGCCCCCGCAAATCGGCCGCCGAGTACGAGGACGTCGCCGCCTCCAACCCCAGCCCCGACAACCCCAACACGTGGGGCGATGTCATCGACGCGCGCTCGCTTCTCGACGAGCTGCCGCCCGAACGCCGCGAAGCCCTCGTCCTCACGCAGGTGCTGGGCTACACGTACGAGGAGGCGGCGAAGATCGCCGGTGTGCGCGTGGGCACCATCCGCTCGCGGGTGGCCAGAGCGCGGCGGGATCTGGTCGCCGGGAGCCAATAGCCCGGAAAAGCTAAGGTTATGTGCATGCGTATTTCACAACCCTTGGCACTGACCACCCTGGCGGCGGTTGCGGCCCTGACGGTGGCGGGGTGTGCGTCGGAAAGCGACGACGCCCCCGTAGACCACTCCAGCCACGCCGAACACGCCGCGCACACTGAGCACGACCACCCGGCGGACGGCGGCCCCGCCCCTGCCGGTATCGTCGAGGCGGCCGACCCGACCTACCCCGTCGGCACCGAGGTCACGCTCACGGCCGACCACATGCCGGGCATGGACGGGGCGACCGCAACCATCTCCGGCGCCTTCGACACCACCGCCTACGCGGTGTCCTACACGCCGACCGACGGCGGCGCCCCGGTGACCAACCACAAGTGGGTCGTGCAGGAAGAGCTCGAGGGCACGGACGGCAAGACGCTCGGCGCCGGCGACACCGCGGTGATGACCGCGGACCACATGGCCGGCATGCAGGGCGCGGAAGCCACCATCGACTCCTCCACCGACGAAACCGTCTACATGGTGGACATCGACTCCCCGGAGATGACCATGAAGCGGCACAAGTGGGTCGTTGAGAGCGAAATCCAGCCGAAGTAGCACCGTTTTACTAGATTGAACTCATTATGTTGAAGAACGCACTCTTAATTTCATTCGCCTTCATCGGCACCGTCGTGGGCGCTGGCTTCGCCTCTGGCCAGGAGGCGCTGCTGTACTTCTCCGCCTTTGGCACCCAGGGCATGTGGGGCGCCATCCTCGGCTCCGCACTGATGCTCATCGCCGGCGTGACCATCCTCCAGCTCGGCTCGTTCTTCCAGGCCAAGGAGCACATGGAGGTGCTCGGCTCCATTTCCTCGAAGGTGATGGGTTGGATCCTGGACATCGCCACCATTGTCACCCTGTTTTCCATCGGCTTCGTCATGTTCGCAGGCGCGGGCGCGAACCTGAACCAGCAGTTCGGCCTGCCCGTGTGGGTCGGCGCTGTGCTCATGCTGGCGGCCACCATCGGCTTCGGCATGCTCGACGTGGACAAGGTCACCGGGGCGATCGGCGCACTGACGCCGTTCCTGCTCGTCTTCGTCATCTTCGGCTGCGGCTGGACACTTATCAACGCCCACCCGGACTGGTCCGCGCTCAACGAAGCGGCCGCGCAGGTGGACACCTCCCTGCCCAACTGGTGGATCTCCGCGCTGAACTACACCGGCCTGAACGTGATGTGCGTGGTGTCCATGGCGCTGGTGATCGGCGGCAACCAGCTGGACACCCGCGCAGCCGGCTTGGGCGGCCTCTTCGGCGGCCTGGGCTACCTGGTCATGCTCATGCTGCTGGCGCTGGCGCTGCTGGTGAAGATCGACACTGTCTCCGGCCAGGACATGCCGCTTTTGACCCTGATCACGGACATCAACCCGACCATGGGCCTGATCATGTCCCTGGTCATCTTCGGCATGATCTTCGCCACCTCCCTGGGCATGTTCTTCGCCCTGGGCAAACGACTGTCCCGCGGCCGCGAGGACAAGTTCCGCGTCATCTTCATCTCTGCCTGCGTGATCGGCTTCGTGCTGTCCTTTGTGGGCTTCCAGCAGCTGGTCTCCACCGTCTACCCGATCTTGGGCTACCTGGGCCTGCTGCTCATCGTGGTGATGACGCTGGCGTGGATCCGCGGCATTCCGAAGCTGCGCAAGGAAGGCGACCGACGCCGCCGCGCGCTTGAGCTGACCCGCAAGAAGATGGACCCGGCCGAGCGCTTCACCAAGAACGACGAGCGCGAGCTGGAGTACATCACCGCCAAGTCCAACGTGGACTCCGAGGAGCTGTCCGAGGCGCTCGAGGAAGAGGTTGCCCAGGAGCTGCTCGACGACGATGAGAGCGACTTTGAGGAAGAAGACCGCGACAACCCCTCCGACGTGGTGTACGTTTCCTACACCGAGCCCGTCACGGCCGAGGAGTACGCCGCGAACCCTGACGAGCCGTGGAACGACCGCACCGTCGACGAGCTCATCGCCGCCGAAGAGGCCGAGGAAGCCGCAGCCGGCGAGGACACGAGCCTGGGCGGCTCCACCGCGGTCGACACCGGCGCGAACACCACCGACGGCACCGGTTCCACCAAGCTGTAGCCACCAACCCCTAAGCCCCTCTGACAGATTCCGCCGGAATGTGTCAGAGGGGCTTCATTGTGCGTGGTGGCCGCGAGCCCGCGGCGGAATCTGTCAAAGACCACCCCGCCCCGGGCGCGAAACGCCCTAGACCAGCAGCTCCGCGATCTGGATCGTGTTCAGCGCCGCACCCTTTCGCAGGTTGTCGCCGGCGACCACGAACACCAGGCCGCGGCCCCCGTCGACGGACTGGTCCTGGCGGATGCGGCCCACCAAGGACTCGTCGATGCCGGTCGCCGCGCGCGGGGTGGGCACGTCCACCACCTTCACGCCCGGCGCGCTCTGCAGCACCTCGGTGGCGCGCTCCGGGGTGACGGCGTCGGCGAATTCGGCGTGCACCACCATCGTGTGGCCGGTGAACACCGGCACGCGCACGCAGGTGCCCGCCACCTTCAGCTCCGGCAGGCCGAGGATCTTGCGCGACTCATTGCGCAGCTTCTGCTCTTCGTCGGTTTCCAACGTCCCGTCGTCCACAAGCGAGCCCGCCATCGGCAGCGCGTTGAACGCGATCGGCGCCACGTACGGCCCCAGGTCGCTGTGCTTCACGACGTCCTCACGGACCAGCCCACGCGGATCCCCGATCTCCTCCACCTGGGTGGCCAGCGCCTCCACGCCTGCGAGACCCGAGCCGGAGACGGCCTGGTAGGAGGCGACGCGCAGGGTGGTCAGACCGAAGGCGTCGTGAAGCGGCTTGAGCACCGGCATCGCCGCCATGGTGGTGCAGTTGGGGTTGGCGATGATGCCCTTCGGCGTCTCGCGCGCCGCCTCCGGGTTCACCTCGGAGACGATCAGCGGGACCTCGTCGTCTTTGCGCCACGCCGAGGAGTTGTCCACCACGGTCGCGCCGGCGGCGGCGAAGACGGGGGCCCACTGCCGGGAGGTGGAGCCGCCCGCAGAGAACAGGGCGATGTCCACGTCGGCGACGGATTCCTCGGTGACCTGGGTGAGATCCTCGACGGTGATCTCCTCGCCCCGGAACTCCAGGGTCGTGCCGGCGGAGCGCGGCGAGGCGAAGAAGCGGACGGTGTCGGCGGGGAAGTTGCGCTCGGCGAGGATGTCGCGCATCACGCGGCCGACCTGGCCGGTGGCGCCAACAACTGCAAGGGTGGTCATGAGATAGCTCCTTCTAGCGTCCGGTGCCTGCGTAGACTACGGCCGGCTCGTCGCCGCCGAGGTCGAACTTGCTGAGGATGGCGCGCGCGGCCTCCGCCACGTCGGCCTGGCGCACGACGGCGGTGATGCGGATCTCCGAGGTGGTGATCATCTCGATGTTGATGCCCGCGTCGCGCAGCGCGTCGCAGAAGTCGGCGGTGACGCCCGGGTGGGACTTCATGCCGGCGCCGACGAGGGAGACTTTGCCGATCTGGTCGTCGTAGCTCAAGTCGTCCCAGCCTTCGGAGGCCGGCATGGAGCGCAGCTGCTCCATCGTGCGCGCCCCGTCGGCCTTGGGCAGGGTGAAGGTGATGTCGGTCTTGTTGTCCTCCGCGTTGGAGATGTTCTGGATGACCATGTCGATGTTCACCTCCGCGTCCGCCAGCGCGCGGAAGACCTTCGCGGCCTCGCCCACGGAATCCGTGATGCCCAGGATGGTGATCTTGGCCTCCGAGTCGTCGGTGGCCACGCCGGTGAGAACTGCTTCTTCCATGGGGATATCCTCCAATGCTCCGGCAACCAGGGTGCCGGTTTCTTTGCTGTACGACGAGCGGACTCGAAGTGGGACGTTAAACGCGCGGGCGTACTCCACGCTGCGCAGGACAAGAATCTTGGACCCGGACGCGGCGAGCTCCAGCATCTCCTCGAAGCAGAGCTTGTCCAGCTTCCTCGCGTCCGGCACGATGCGCGGGTCCGCGGTGTAGACGCCGTCGACGTCGGAGTAGATCTCGCACTCATCGGCACCCATCGCGGCCGCGAGCGCCACTGCCGTGGTGTCGGAGCCGCCGCGGCCGAGGGTGGTCACGTCCTTGGTTTCGCGGTTGACGCCCTGGAAGCCGGCGACGATGGCGATCTTGCCCGCGTCCACCGCCTCCTGCACGCGCCCCGGGGTGACCTCCAGGATGCGGGCGTTTCCGTGGCGCTCGGTGGTGATCACGCCGGCCTGCGAGCCGGTGAAGGACTGCACCTCTTCACCCAGCGCGTGCACCGCCATGGCGACCAGCGAGTTGGAGATGCGCTCGCCGGCGGTGAGCAGCATGTCCATCTCGCGCGCGGGCGGGGTGGGGTTGACCTGGGCGGCAAGGTCCAACAGTTCGTCTGTGGTGTCGCCCATAGCGGAGCAGACCACCACAACATCGTTGCCGGCCCGGCGGGTTTCCACCACTCGCTGGGCCACGGCCTTGATCCGCTCCGCGCTTTCCAGGGACGATCCCCCGTATTTCTGGACGATCAGTGCCATCTCAAACCTCCGCGGATCTGCGTGCATTCCAACGGCCAAGAATAGCGTCCCAAAACTGCCAAACTAGGCACCCGGGTTAATATCATTCACTGTGCACAACAATTTTCTCGCCGTCACGTTCGCGCTCGTTTCGGCCGCGACTATGGCGGCGGGGACGGTGTGGCGCCACCGCATCATGCGCGCGGGCACCGCGGAAGGCGAGAACAACGACTCCCCCATGCAGTCCATCAAGCGGCCCGCGTGGTGGGCGTCGATGGGCGTGGCGTTTTTGGCCTACGGCTTCCAGGCCGCCGCGCTCGCGTTCGGCTCCCTGCTGGTAGTGCAGCCGGTCCTCGCGCTGTCGCTGATGCTGACCTTGCTGTTTTCCGCGTGGGCGGAGAAGCGCCACATGCAGACCGCGGAGGCGTTTTGGGCCGTTGCGCTCACCGCTTCCGTGGGCGGCGTGGTGGTTTTGGGCCGCCCCCTGCCGGGCGAGCGCGACCCGGCCACGTGGGAGTGGGGTGTTGTCGTGGGCACCGCCGCGACGGTGATCATCCTCGCCTACGCCATCGCTTCTCGACGTCCTCCGGCCGGCAAAGCCTTAATCTTCGGCGTCGCCTGCGGTGCGATGTACGGCTACCAGGCCGTGTTTTCCAAGGTGGCAGTGGACGACTTCGTCGACGGCGGCGTACTCGGCCTTGTCACCTCCTGGCAGCTGTGGGCCATGCTGCTCGCCGCCACCGCCGGCACGGTGGTGCAACAGTACGCGTTCGCGGCGGGCAACCTGGCCACGTCCCTCCCGGCGTCGAAGATCGTGGAGCCGCTGGTGGCGTTTTCCCTGGGCTTGTTTTTGCTCGGCGAATCCTTCCGCGTGGATTCGGTGCTGGGGTGGGTGGCCGTTGGGACGTCGACAGGCGTGATGCTCGTTTCGGCCGCAATGCTCACACGAGTGAGCATCAAGTGATGTAAGGTGTGCCACATGTCGCACGGGGCGCTTCTCCTTCTACGCCGCGGCGGGAATCAGGCCAACTAACACGGCCGGCACCCCGTCGCGGAGTTTTTGCTGGCCGGCCGTGGAACACACCACCGACAGAGGAGACCCCCGATGACCAACGATTTTTTCGCACCCCGAGAGATCCAAACCCCGTCCGGCCCGCGCCACGAAGACCAACCGGCGTGGAACAAGCAGCGCGGCTCGCAGATGCCAATTGAGCGCTACCTCTCGTTTGCCGAGGAGGTCGAGGACATCCAGCTGCCGGACCGCACCTGGCCCGACAAGAAGATCACGCACGCGCCGCAATGGTGCGCGGTGGACCTGCGCGACGGCAACCAGGCGTTGATCGACCCGATGAGCCCCGAGCGCAAGCGCCGCATGTTCAACCTGCTGGTGGAGATGGGGTTCAAGGAGATCGAGGTCGGCTTCCCCTCCGCCTCCCAGACCGACTTCGACTTCGTGCGCGAGATCATTGAAAAGAACATGATCCCCGACGACGTGACCATCCAGGTCCTGGTGCAGGCGCGCGAGCACCTGATCCGCCGCACCTTCGAGGCGTGCGAGGGCGCGAAGAACGTCATCGTGCACTTCTACAACTCCACCTCCAAGCTGCAGCGCCGCGTGGTGTTCCGCAAGGACCGCGAGCAGGTTAAGAAGCTGGCGACGGATGCGGGCGAGCTGATCAAGACCATCGCCGCCGACTACCCGGACACAAACTGGCGCTGGGAGTACTCGCCGGAGTCCTTCACCGGCACGGAGCTGGACTTCGCGCTCGAGGTGTGCGACGCCGTCGTCGAAACGATGGAGGCCACACCCGAAAACCCGATCATCCTGAACCTGCCGTCCACGGTGGAGATGATCACCCCGAACGTCTACGCGGACTCCATCGAGTGGATGCACCGCAACCTGGCCCGCCGCGATTCCGTGATCATCTCCCTGCACCCGCACAACGACCGCGGCAGCGGCGTCGCGGCCGCCGAGCTGGGCTACATGGCGGGCGCGGACCGCATCGAGGGCTGCCTGTTCGGCAACGGCGAGCGCACCGGCAACGTGGACCTGGTCACCCTGGGGCTGAACATGCTCACCCAGGGCGTGGACCCGCAGATCGATTTCTCCGACATCACCCGCATCCGCGAAGTGGTGGAGTACTGCAACCAGCTGCGCGTGCCGGAGCGCCACCCCTACGGCGGCGACCTGGTGTTCACGGCGTTCTCCGGCTCGCACCAAGACGCGATTAACAAGGGCCTGGACGCGCTGGCGCAGAATGTCCGCCCGGACGCCACCAGCTCCGAGGTCTCCTGGGAGGAGCTGCGCGAGACCACGTGGGAGGTGCCGTACCTGCCCATCGACCCGAAGGACGTCGGCCGCACCTACGAGGCCGTCATCCGCGTGAACTCCCAGTCCGGCAAGGGCGGGGTGGCCTACATCATGAAGACCGACCACGGCATCAATATGCCGCGGGCGATGCAGCCGGAGTTTTCCGCCGTGGTGCAAAACATCACGGACAGCGAGGGCGGCGAGGTCAACTCCAAGAACATGTGGGACATTTTCGCCGCCACCTACCTGGACCTGGATTCCCCGCTGGAGCTCACCCACTACCGCATCGACGCCGCCGAGGAGGACGGCCAGGACACCCGCGTGGCCGCGACGGTGACCTACGAGGGCGCCGAGCGCGAGATCGAGGGCGCGGGCAACGGCCCGATCGCGGCGTTCGCCAACGCGCTGGAGCGGATCGGCATCGAGTTCGAGGTGCAGGACTACTCGCAACGCGCACGCACCGCAGGCGACGACGCGGACGCGGCCTGCTACATCTACGCCGACGTGGACGGCACGTCTGCGTGGGGTGTGGGTATCGCCGGCTCCACCACGCGCGCGTCGCTGGAAGCGATCGTCTCCGCGGTCAACCGCTCGACTGCGGCGAACTAGCGCCCTCGCGTTATACTTGCGGGACTAAACCACACAATTAAGCGGCGGGAGGTGGCGTGATGGCGACGTATGAGGTCCCCTCGGGCCCGCGCCGTCTCCCCGTCGAGCGTCTGCTTGCCGACGTCCATTCGGTCACCCTCACCCCGGCCCTCGACGTCCTCGTGGACGGCGAGGTTGTGGGCTCGGTGGATGACGCGGAGCTGGGCCAACTCGCCTCCGCCGGCGTAACTCCGGTGGTGGCGGCGGAGCGCGGCGCTGTGCTGCTGCCACCGGCAGGGCAAGTGCTGCCGGTAAACACTCCCCCGCGGGCGCCGTGGGCGCTGCTGCCGGACGGGGAGCGTTACGCCGTCGATTTGCGTGGCGAGCTGCCGGTCGAACCGCCGGCACAGGTGTTGGCCACCTTGGAGTTCGACGACGCCGGGGAGATCACGCTTGCCGTGGACGGCAGCGTCGTCGGCGAGCTGGACGCCGCCGCGGGCGAGGCGCTGACGCCGACGCTGCGCCGCCTGGAGGAGCGGGGGCTCGTCGCCGTCGCCCGCGGTTACGCCACCTCCGTGGAAGGCGGCGTCGCCCTCGCCGTGTCGGCCGGGCCGATCCCCGCCGATGAGGTCCCGGCGATTTCCCCCCTGCCGCCGATCGTGCGCGAGGTAGAGATCCAACCCGCCACCACCAGCTTCTTCGCCACCGTGGACGCGGAAGCCGCGGCTCTCGCCGCCGACACCGAGGAACGCCCCGACGAGGAAACCCGGGCCCCCGGCAGAGGCCGCGGTGCGCTTATCGCCGGAGCGGCCGCCGTCGCCGCCCTCGTCTTGGCGGGCGTGGGCACGGCAGTCATGAGCTCCCCATCCGGCATAGAGCGCGACTCTACTTCGGCATACCAGCAGACCACTGAGATATCTCAACCGCAGACGCAGCCGAGCAGCGCAACCGAGTCGGCGGCGTCGACCACCGAGACTTCCCCCGAGCCATCGCCAGCGGAACCGGAGTTCAGCACCGAGCTGCCAACCCAGGCCCCGGTGCCCCCCGCCCCAGTGCAAGCCCCGGCCCAGCCAGCGCAGCAGGCGCCCGCACCCGCACCCGTGCAGCGGGCCCCGGCGCAGAGGGCGCCTGCGCAGGCACCGGCTCCGGCGCGTCCGGCCCCTGCCCCCGCACCGGCACCAGCTCCCGCACCCGCGCCTGCGCCGGCACCCGAGGAGCAGGCGTACGAGTACTCCATCGGCGGGTTCAAGGTGCGCTCCAACACCAGACTGGATCAGCCACTGTACGAGGTAGCTGAGCCGTAAGCTACGTTGGAACGATGACTGAGAACGACTACCCCTACGTGGCGTTGTTTACGCAGGCCACGGGGATACACCCGTCGACGGGGCGCCTGCTCACCGTCGACGCGGTCACGTTCGACGCCGCCGGACGCGTGGGCGAGGAGTTCCACGCCGTGCTCAACCCCGGCACCGACCCCGGCCCCGCGCACACCCACGGTTTAACCCCACACGATTTCGCGCAGGCCCCGCGGTTTTCCCGGTACCTGCGGACGCTGGACAAGCTCATCGACGGCCGGGTCTTAGTCACCCACGACTCCCCCGCTACCTGGGGTTTCGTGGTCTCCGAGGCGCGCCGGGCGATGAACGCCGCCGCGCGTGCGAACCGCTCGCGGCGCGGGCGCGGCAACAAGCGCCGCCAGCGGGTGGGCCACGTGCCGAAGCCGGACGCCATCGTCGACCTTTTAGCCACCGCGCGCCGCCAGGGGCACGTGCCGGTGGACACGCGCATCAACGCCGTGGCGAACCTGGTGGGCGTAGCCTCCACGCCCCCGGCCGCCTCGCGCGAGCGCGTCGGCGAATCCGAGTCGGAGTTTTCGCGTGGGCAGACACTCAAGCTGGTGGCGATGTACCTGGAGCTCGAACCGCGCGGGGTCGCCCAGTTCACCCCCGAGGATCTCGCGCCGGACCAATTCGGATTGCAACGCTCCTCGCTGCGCGTGGACGCGGAGAAGGCGCCGGCGATCGGGTCCAATCCAGGGTTGTTGGGCAAAGGCGGGCTGCTGCGCGGCATGGAGTTCGTCGTCTCCGACGACATCGCGGTAGACCCCGACCAGCTCATCGACGCCGGCGTGCGCGCCGGCCTGAACTACCGGGAGAAACTCACCCGGGAGACATCCGTGGCGGTCTCGGACGCGTTTCTACGCGGCGTGGAGCTGCGTGGCAAAGCCATGCACGCCCACCGCAAGAACATCCCCGTCGTCTCCGGGGAGGAGTTCGCGCGGCTAGTCGGTGAGATGGAGCCCGCGGAGTAGCCTTGTCCGCATGCAAGGACCAATCTCCCGCCTCCGCTCTGCGGTAGCCACCACCGCCGCGAATCTGGCCACCGCCGCCTCGCGCGCCACGGGCCGCGGCGCCGGCGGCATGATCGGCGGCCTCGTAGCCGACGCGATCGACCCGAACATCATGGCCTCCCTCGGCGGCGGCCGCCCGGTAGTGCTGGTCACAGGCACGAACGGCAAATCCACCACCACCCGCATGCTCGCCGGCGCGGTGCGCGCAAAGCACACTGTGGCCACCAACGACGGCGGCGACAACATGGACGCCGGCATCATCTCCGCCCTCCTCGCCGGCAAGGACGCCGACGCGATCGTGCTGGAATGCGACGAGCTGCACGTGCCCAAGGTCGCCGAGCGCCTCAAACCGAGCGCGTTCGTGCTGCTCAACCTCACGCGCGACCAGCTGGACCGGGTCGGCGAGATAAACAAAATCGAGCGCGCCCTGCGCGACGCCGTGATGGCGCACCCGGACGCCACCGTCATCGCCAACTGCGACGACGTGCTCATCACCTCCATCGCCTACGACCACCCCAACGTGGTGTGGGTCGCCGCCGGCGCCGGCTGGACCGGCGACTCCGTGACCAACCCCCGCTCCGGCGGCCACATTGTCCGCTCGTACCTCGCGGACAATGAGAAAAACGCACATGAGCAAAGCGACTGGTACGCCGTGGAACCGCTCCCCGACGGCCGCGAGTTCCGCCGCCCCAAACCCGACTACGCGGTGGAGGGGGAGCAGCTGGTGGGGCCGGAGGGCGTCGTCAAGCTTGAGCTCACGCTGCCGGGCCGCGCGAACCTGGGCAACGCCGCCCAGGCCATCGCCGCCGCCGTGGAGGCGTTCGACATCCCCCTCGACGACGCCGTCGCCGCCGCAGCCGCCGTGGACAACGTCGCGGGGCGCTACACCACCGTCCACCTCGGCGACCACGCCATCCACCTGCTGCTGGCCAAGAACCCCGCTGGCTGGCAGGAGGCGCTATCCATGGTCGACCGCGACGCGGACGGCGTGGTCATCGCCGTCAACGCGCAGCAGGGCGACGGCGAGGACGTCTCCTGGCTGTGGGACGTGAAATTCGAGGACTTCGGCGACACCCACGTCGTCGCCGCTGGCGAGCGCGGCACCGACCTGGCGGTCCGCCTGAACTACGCCAACATCGACCATGAGCTCGTCCACGACCCCGTGGCCGCCATCCGCGCGTGCCCGCCCGGGCGTGTGGAGGTGCTGGCCAACTACACCGCGCTGCTGAACCTGCGCCGCGCGCTGACCAAGGAGGAGGACTACCGTGCCTAAGCTCACCATCGGCCTGGTCCTGCCCGACGTGCTGGGCACCTACGGCGACGACGGCAACGCGCTCGTCCTGCGCGAGCGCGCGCGGCGCCGCGGCATCGACGCGGCCATCGAGCGCATCATGCTTGACGACGACGTCCCGCCCACACACGACCTCTACACCCTCGGCGGCGGCGAGGACGCCGCCCAGCTGATCGCCGCGGCGCGGCTGAGCTCGTCGCCGGGGCTGCAGGCGGCCGCCGCCGACGGCAAACCCATCTTCGCGGTGTGCGCCGGCCTGCAGGTGCTCGGCCACACGTTCCGGGCCCACGGCAACGAGGTCGAAGGGGTGGGACTTTTGGACATCACCACCGCTCCCCTGCCCAAGCGCGCTACCGGCGAGCTCGCCGCGACGCCGACGCGCGCCGGCATCACCGCAGAGCTGTCGCAGCCGCTGACGGGTTTTGAAAACCACATGGGCGCGACCGCACTCGGGCCGGACGCGTCTGCCCTGGGGCGCGTGACCCGGGGCGTGGGCAACGGCGTCGGTGTCGCAAGCTCCACCGACGGGGAAAAAGTCGACGGCGTGGTCCAGGGCAGCGTCATTGCCACTTACATGCACGGGCCTGCTTTGGCCCGCAACCCGGAGCTCGCCGACCTACTCCTCGCACGCGCGCTCGACGTGCCGCTGGCGGACCTGGAGCCGCTGGAGCTCGACGCCGTGACACAGCTGCGCCGCGAGCGCCTGCGTTAGCGGTTGGGGCCGAAGAGTTGGTTGAGTGCTCCTTGGTTGGTGTTTGTGTGGTGGTGTCCGGTTGGTGAGGCCCATATGGGTGCGCCGCGGTCCATGGTGATGCGGCCGCGTTTGCGTCGTGTGGGGTCGTCGTCGTTGACGCGGTTGTGGTAGCGGCACAGCGGGGCAAGGTTGTCCAGGTTGGTCTCACCACCGTGTTGCCACGGTGTGACGTGGTGCGTCTGGCACGCGTATGCGCCGTGGCGGCAGCCGGGAAACGCGCACACCGGGGAGACCATCGCGGCTAGGTCGCGCTGCTTCTGGTTGGCCAAGCGTGTGGTGCGGTAGAGGTTGACCGCGCCGTGTTCCGGGTGGAACGCGGCGACTTGCAGTGTCTCGCCGAAGGCGTGCTGTAAGTATTCGGCGCCGGTCATGGTGGTGCCGTCGGTGAGCACCAGTTCGATCTCGTCGCCGGCACCGGCGAGGATGCGCATGTGGGCGTCGATGGGCACCA
>ERZ1029858.114-NODE-114-length-32259-cov-116.892498_pt1 | contig 32259 bp, 27 predicted proteins | sample MGYA00519237_ERZ1029858 | MGnify/ENA primary metagenome ERZ1029858 (study PRJEB33666, sample SAMEA4610919) | skin metagenome | biome: Human-associated habitat; feature: Malodor aspect; material: skin | place: Philippines | collected 2015-08 ...
ACGCTATCGACACCAACTACACACACTCAATCGGCATCCAAAAAGGCCACATCTAACCCCGCGACACGCCGACACCAGACACACATTTTGACCCTTAACCCTTGTTTACCGCTCTGTAACAATGCGAAACCCCCTCACCCACTGGCGGGTGAGGGGGTTGAACAGCCGGGGCCGCTCTCGCGGGACGAGAGAGCTACTCGGCGCTCTTATGGGTTGCGTCGCGGTCAGAGCGATCCTTCGTGGCCTCGAGCGCGCGCAGCGTCTCAACAGCCTCGTGGTGGTTCTGCTCCTCCGCATCTCGCACGCGTTCGGTGACGCCAAGCTCGGCCGGCGAGAACTTGCCGATGGTATCGGAGTCCGCAAAGCCGAGCTGGTTCATCTGCTTCGGAACGCGGGCACCTGCGTACTCCAGCGGCACCGGGTGACCGTGGTCATCCACAGGGCCGAGCGGCTGGTGGATCTCCACGAACGCACCGTTAGGCAGGCGCTTGATAATGCCGGTCTCGATACCGTGCTCCAGCACCTCACGGTCGGAGCGCTGCAGGCCGATGCAGAGGCGGTACGTGATGAAGAACGCCAACGGCGGCAGCACGATCAGGCCGATACGGCCAACCCAAGTCATCGCGTTCAGCGAGATCTGGAAGAAGTGAGCCACGTGGTCGTTACCACCGGAGAGAGTTAGCAGCAGGAAGAACGTCAGGCCCATGACGCCAACACCAGTGCGTACCGGAACGTCACGCGGACGCTGCAGCAGGTTGTGGTGGGCGGTGTCGCCGGTCACCTTCTGCTCGATAAACGGGTAGCTGATCAGCAGCACGACCATCAAGCCACACAGCAGTGCCACCCAGAACGCACCAGGGATGGTGTAGTTCCCGAGGTAGAGCTCCCACGCCGGCATGACACGGGCGGCGCCGTCCGTCCACAGCATGTAAATATCAGGCTGGGAACCAGCGGAAACCTGCGACGGGTTATAGGGGCCAAGGTTCCAGATGGAGTTGATGGAAGTCAGACCAGCCATACCGGCGAGCACAGCGAAGACGACCATCATGTAGCCAATTGCCTCAGTCGCAAACACCGGAAGAATGCGGACACCGACAACGTTGTTCTCCGTACGGCCCGGGCCCGGGAATTGGGTGTGCTTCTGGAACCAGACGAGTGCAAGGTGAGCCGCGACCAGGGCGAGGATGATGCCCGGCAGGATCAGCACGTGGAGGATGTAGAAGCGGTCCAGCATCAGATCGGACGGGAAGTCGCCGCCGAAGATAGCCCAGTGGATCCAGGTACCGATGATCGGCAACCCCAGGATGATGGCGGACATGATTCGCAGGCCGACGCCGGAGAGCAGGTCGTCCGGCAAGGAGTAACCCATGAAGCCCTCGATCATGCCCAGCAGCACGAGGGTGACGCCGATGAGCCAGTTCGCCTCACGCGGACGACGGAACGCACCGGTGAAGAACACACGCATCATGTGGGCGAACATCGCCATCATGAACATCAGTGCGGCCCAGTGGTGCATCTGGCGGACAAAGAGGCCGCCACGGACGTCGAAGGAGATATCCAACGCAGTGGCGTAGGCACGAGACATCTCAACGCCGTTGAGCGGGAGGTACGCACCGTCGTAGATCACCTTGGTGATGGACGGGTCGAAGAACAGTGCCAGGTAAATACCGGTCAGCAGCAGGATGATGAAGCTGTACAGCGCCATCTCGCCGAGCATGAATGACCAGTGGGTCGGAAAGACCTTGTTCAGCTGCGGGCGAAGGACGCCCGAAATGGTGTAGCGCGAATCAACGTTGTCCGCGACTTGATCAAGTTTAGTGCTCATTAGGACTGACGCTCCCAGAATGCCGGGCCGACGGGCTCGATGAAGTTCCCGTTGGCGATGAGGTAACCGTCTTCGTCAACAGTCACAGGAAGCTGCGGCAGTGCACGGGCCGCCGGCCCGAAGACCGGCTTGCCGTACTGCAGAGCGTCGAACTGCGACTGGTGGCACGGGCACAGGATGCGGTTGGTCTGAGCCTCGTAGAGCGAGGTCGGGCAACCGATGTGCGTGCAGATCTTGGAGTAGGCGTAGTAGTCGCCGTAGTGGAAGTCTTCCTGCCCCTCGCGCTCGATCGCCTTCTCCGCGTCCTGCGAGCGCAGGCGGATCAGCATGACCGGGTTGCGGGGACCGTGGATGGAGTGCATGTGGTTCTCGTAGACATCGCGGGCCGGGTCGTATTCCGCACCGTCGTTGACGTCGTCCGGGTACAGCGGGAAAACCGTCTCCATCGCTGCAGCAGCCAGGTCCTCCGGGCGCATACGCACCAGGCGGGAAACACCCGCCGTGGTGTAGTGCGAGCCGGCCTCGCCCTCGTGCAGCTCAGCGATGGCGCCGGTGTCGCGGCCGAGGTAGACCTTCACGCCCTTGTCCTGGATGGTCCAGCCGTGGGTCCACAGCGTGCCGTCGCCGTGGTAGTCCAGTTCGTGGCGGACTTTCCACGGGTTCTTAATCATGCCACCAAGCGGCGCGATGACCATAAGGCCAGCGAGCACACCAGCAGTGCCCAGCAAGCCCTTCAGTGCTTTACGACGACCAAGGGTCGACGTCTCCCAAGCGTCATTCAGCAACGCGGTCGTAGTCCGGCGATCCAGCTCGCTCGAGCGGCCGTCGTGGCGGCGCTGTACAGCGATCTCCTCCGGGACGAACTTCTTCACGTACTGGATGATTGACACGCCGAGGGCGCAGAATGCCAAACCCGCGGTAAGGCCGAGCAACGGCGTGTACAGGGTGTAGACCCAGAGGCCGTCGTCGCCATGGAACTTTGGCCGCCACGGCCAGAACAGGTAGACGCCCAAAAACGCCAGCGCGCTGAGCACCGAAATAGTCAGCCAGATGCCGATGCCGGTTGCCGCGGATTTCTCCCGCGGGTCACCCTCGACCGGAAAGCGCTCCTTGCGGTACGCGACGGTGACGTCGTCGAGCTCGGTACCGAGAGCTGCCAGCTCCGCATTGTTCATGCGGTCGAGCTCCTCCACCGTGTATTTCTTATTCACTTCACTCATGAGCGAGATCCAATCCACATAGCAGCGGCAGCGACCAAGGTCACGCCGATGATCCACATCGCCATACCTTCAGAAACCGGTCCGAGGCCGCCGAGTGCGTAGCCACCCGGGGACGGAGTTTCCTTGGTGGACTTGATGAAGGCGATGATGTCCTTCTTCTCGTCAGCCGACAGCTGGCGGTCGGAGAATTTCGGCATGTTCTGCGGGCCGGTGAGCATGGCCTGGTAGATCTCCTGCTCGTTGGCGGGATCCAGCTCAGGCGCGTACTTGCCGGAGGACAGCGCGCCACCACGACCGGTGAAGCTGTGGCAGGACGCGCAGTTCAGGCGGAACAGTTCGCCGCCGCGGGCGACGTCGCCGGCCTGGATTTGGCCGTCAAAGTCCTTGCCGCGCAGTTCCTCTTTTGCGAGGGAGCCGTCGGGGTTGTAGACGAGCTCCGGGCCGCCACCGTTTGCAGCAACGTAGGCCGCGAGGGCCAGTGCCTGCTCCTCGGTGTAACGCGGACGCTTGCGCTCAGCCTGTGCGTCGTTGGACGCCATCGGCATACGGCCGGAGTTGACCTGGAAGTACACGGCACCTTCGCCGACACCGATGAGCGACGGGCCGCGGTCCTCCACGCCCTGGAGGTTTGCACCGTGGCAGGTGATGCAGGCGACGTCGTAGAGGTCCTTGCCCTCCTGGATCATCGCCTGATCATCGCGGGCTGCGGTTGCCACCTGCGTATTCGGGGTCAGGGCGGACGCGAGCAGGCCCGCACCCGTCAACCCCAGCGTCAGGGCTGCGGCGCCAGCGAGCGTGCGCTGCGTCTTGCGTCCCTGGCGCTTCTTCTTGGGTGAGTTTTCCATTGTGTTCCCTTAGCGACTTTTCAGAATTTGCCTCGTGCGGTTGCAGCTCGTCTGAGCTACTGCACCAGGTAGAGAGTGATGAACACGCCGACCCAGATGGCGTCGACGAAGTGCCAGTAGTAGGAAACGGCCATTGCGGCGGTTGCCTGCGCCGGTGTGAACTTCGACTTGGCCACGCGCATCAAGACGATGATGAAGGCAATGATGCCAGCGGTCACGTGAGCCATGTGGAAGCCGGTGATGATGTAGAACACCGAGCCGTACACACTGGATTGCGGAGTAACACCCGCCGACACCATTTCGGTCCACTCGAATGCCACGAGGCCGAGGAAGATAACGCCCAGCACCACGGTCACGGTGAACCACTTGCGCAGGCCGAATACGTCACCCCTCTCTGCGGCGAAGACACCGAATTGGGAGGTGAAGGAGGAAGCAATCAGCACGACAGTGATGATTGCGCCGAACAGGACGTTGAGGTGGTCCGTCTGGTTGCTCCAGTCACCTGCGGCGAGGCCGTTTGCGCGCGACGTGAAGTACATCGCGAACAAACCGGCGAAGAACATGAGCTCTTGGGCGAGGAACGCGATCGTGCCCACGCTGACCATGTTCGGACGGTTCAGCGCTGGGACGCGATTCTGCGGCGTCGCCATATCTTGGTTTGTCATTGCGGTCGTCACGGGTGAGATTATCCCCTATCTCGGCCTGATATTCATCTCACTCACCCCCGTAATTTTGCTGTGAGTGTGCGCCCAGCCAGCAAGTTCTTGCATCTTCGAAACTCGTAAAAATTTTTTCAGCTCACGCGGGAACTTTTTCATCTGAAATACGACCGGAACACTGCTGGTCACCGGGCCCCTTCACCACGGGTTGACTTATCCCCTCTCGCCACCCCCCACTTTTTCCGTGGACTCCGCGAACATGCGCCAGTTCCCAGATGTGCTGGATCTCACACCAGTAGGGAGAACCGGCAGGCTCCAACAGGGGACAAACTTTCGGATGATCGAAGACAAAAGAAAACCCCCGCCGCGGGGATCGCGGCGGGGGTGAGTGCGTCGGCAGTTAGTGCTTCTCGCGCGGAATCCCGTACTGCAAGCTCAGCATCGTGGTGGTGCCGATGAGGCAAACTGCACCGATGGCCAGCAGCCACAGCTGCCAGAAGGCGATGCCCAGGCCGAGGATGCAAATGGCCATCGCCATTGCGAACGGCCAAATGGAGCTCGGGGAGAAGAAACCGAGCACGCCAGCGCCATCCTCGATCTCCGCCTCTTCCCAGTCCTCCGGGACGATGTCCATGCGGCGTTCCGTGATGTCGAGGTAACCGCCGAGCATGAACGAGAACACGGTGGCAAGCACGAGGCCGACCGAGCCGATCCACTCAATACCGAAGAGGTATGCGTCCTCACCAATCCAGGTGGTAGCGAGGATGTAGAACACGGCCATCAAAGCAAGGAAGGTGCCGATGGCGTAGAAAACCTTTGATCCAGTTCCCATGGCTTCGCTCTCTCTTTCTTAAACGTTCGCGTTCGGGTCGACAGTGTTGTTGCCGTCGCGGGTGCCGGTGCGGTCCGAGACGAACGGACGGGTGGAGGTTGCGTACGGCTCCTCGCCGATGGAGCGCAGAGCCTCGGAGTTAGCGGCGCCCGGGTTATCGCGACGGAACTGGATGTACCGCTCGAACTTCTCCGGGGTCACAGCGCGCACCTCGAAGTTCATCATCGCGTGGTAGGTACCGCACATCTCGGCACAGCGGCCGACGAACGCGCCCTCTTTCTCAATGCGTTCGATCTGGAACGCACGCTGCTGCTGGTTGTTTTCCGGGTGTGCGTACACGTCGCGCTTGAACAGGAACTCCGGAACCCAGAACGCGTGGTTCACGTCACCGGAAGCGAGACGGAACTCGATCGGGGTGTCGGTGGGCAGGACGAGCACAGGTACCTCTTCGGTGGACCCGATGGTCTCGATCTGGTTGAAGTTCAGGTAGGACAGGTCGCCCATGGATGTGCCGTGAATCGGGTTCGCGTTGTGCATATCCTCGGGGTCGAACTTGGTGTCCTCGGCCAGGGCCTGTCGCTCGGTGTCCAGACCGTCGTAGTCCCGGCCGTCCGCGGTGAGTTCGCCGTCGACCTCCGCGTAACCGAACTTCCAGTTCCACTGGTAGCCGGTGACGTCGACAGTCACCTTCGGGTCCTTATCCAGTGCGGTGGTGCGGGTCTGCGCCTGCACAGTGAAGAAGAACAGCACCATGACGATGACGATCGGCACGACCGTCAAGACCAGCTCCAGCGGAACGTTGTACTGCAGCTGCTTCGGGAACTCCCCTGCCCCCTGCTTGGCGCGGGCCTTCCTGTTCCAGCGGACGATCGCCATGATGAACAGGCCCCACATGGTGATGCCGATAATCCAGGCGGCAAGCCAAGTCCACACCCAGAAGTTGTACATCTGGGTACCCTCCGGAGTGACCGGGTCCGGCCAGCCCATGTCGAGGATGTTTGCGAGCGCCTCCGGCGCGGCGACGTCACAGCCGGCTAGCCCGAAGCCACCCAGCAGGAGCGCGCCCGCGACGCCGGCCTTCTTGGCGAAACCGCGGTTTACTTCCTTATCCACGTGTGTCTGCCTTCCTGTCCACACTAAAAACACTGAATGCCCATGTTCGTGACAGAACATTCCTACGGGGCCAGAATAGTTCATCTCGTCTGGGCCGTCGGAATCTTGGTGACGGGAGGAAGGGCGCTGGCCGAAGGAACGTCGATAAGCAACTGCTTAGCGACGAAATAGCTTCGCCCCGCGGCCACCGGGGCTTAAAACTTCATCCATAAGTTGGCCCCCTTATGGGGCACGGCGAAAGTTGGGCGCATCCGGTTCACGAAAACGACAAGGAAAACCCTATTGTTGAGGGGACTTCTGGCCGCCACGGCGGCGCACCTATATATACGGAGAGGTTTCAGTATGTGTGGCCTTCTTGCCCTGCTTTCTGCAGACGCGAACGCAGCCCAGTTTGTTCAACCGGTAGAGCGCGCCCTGCCGTGCATGTACCACCGCGGCCCCGACGCGGCCGGCACGTGGAATGACGAGCACGCTGTATTCGGCTTCAACCGTCTGGCCATCATCGACATCGAGCACTCCCACCAGCCGCTGCGCTGGGGCCCGGCCGACAACCCGGAGCGTTACGCCCTGACCTTCAACGGGGAGATCTACAACTACATCGAGTTGCGCGAGGAACTCACCGCGGCGGGCTACACCTTCAACACCAGCGGCGACGGCGAGCCGATCGTAGTCGGCTTCCACCACTGGGGCGCCAACGTGGTCGAGCACCTGCGGGGCATGTTCGCCTTCGTCATCTGGGACACCGAAACAAAGACGATGTTCGCCGCGCGCGACCAGTTCGGCATCAAGCCGTTGTTCTACGCCACTACCGGCAAGGGCACGGTGTTCGCCTCAGAGAAGAAGTCGATCCTGGAGATGGCCTCGGAATTGGGTCTAGGCCTGGAACTTGATCGACGCGCGATCGAGCACTACGTGGACCTGCAGTACGTGCCGGAGCCGGAGAGCCTGCACAAGGAGATCCGCCGCGTTGAATCCGGCTGCACTGTCACCCTCAAGCCCGGCGGCGAGGTTCACTCCGACCGCTACTTCAAGCCCCACTTCTCACCGCAGCCGGTAGTGAAAGGCAAGGAGCAGGACCTCTACGACCGCATCGCGCGCGCGTTGGAGAACTCCGTGGAAAAGCACATGCGTGCTGACGTCACCGTCGGTTCCTTCCTCTCCGGCGGCATTGACTCCACCGCTATCGCCGCCCTGGCCAAGCGCCACAATCCGAACCTGCTCACCTTCACCACCGGCTTCGAGCGCGAGGGCTATTCCGAAGTAGATGTGGCCGCCGAATCCGCAGAGGCCATCGGGGTGGAGCACATCGTCAAGATCGTCTCCCCCGAGGAGTACGCCGACGCCATCCCGAAAATCATGTGGTACCTGGACGACCCGGTGGCGGATCCCTCACTGGTGCCGCTTTTCTTTGTGGCACAGGAAGCGCGCAAGCACGTCAAGGTCGTATTGTCGGGCGAGGGCGCAGACGAGCTGTTCGGCGGCTACACCATCTACAAGGAGCCGCTCTCGCTCGCCCCGTTTGAGAAACTGCCGAGCGCGCTAAACAAGGGCCTGAACCGCCTCAGCCGCGTGCTGCCGGACGGTGTGAAGGGCAAGAGCCTCCTCGAGCGCGGGACCACCCCCATTGAGGACCGCTACTACGGAAACGCCCGCTCCTTCAACTTCGAGCAGCTCAACCGTGTGTTGCCGTGGGCGAAACGCGAATGGGACCACCGCGAGGTCACCGCACCGATCTACGCCGCCTCCACCGAGATGGACCCGGTGGCGCGCATGCAGAACCTGGACCTGTTCACCTGGATGCGCGGCGACATCCTGGTCAAGGCCGACAAGATGAACATGGCGAACTCGCTCGAGCTCCGCGTGCCTTTCCTGGATAAGGAAGTCTTCGAGGTCGCCCAGACCATCCCCTACGACCAGAAGATCGCGGGCGGCACCACCAAGTACGCCCTGCGCAAGGCGATGGAGCAAATCGTGCCCCCGCACGTGCTGCACCGCAAGAAGCTGGGTTTCCCGGTGCCCATGCGCCACTGGCTGGCGGGCGATGAGCTCTTCGGGTGGGCGCAAGACACCATCCGCGAGTCCCAGACCGACGACATCTTCGCCAAGGACGAAGTCCTTGAGATGCTCAAGGAGCACCGCGACGGCGTGTCCGACCACTCCCGCCGCCTCTGGACGGTGCTCGCCTTCATGGTGTGGCACGGCATCTTTGTCGAGCACCGCATCGACCCGCAGATCGAGCACAAGGACTACCCGGTCCAGCTCTAGGTAGCGCCTGCACTACCTCAAACGTAGCGCCAGGGGTGTTGTGCCGCGACCCGCATGCCGGTTGGATGAAATGCATGTCAAAAGCACGCAAGATTCTCCTCACGGTCGGCGGCCTGATAGTTGCGCTCATTCTCGCAGCGGCTACCGTCTTGTACGTTTACGGTCCCACTGTCACCGCCATGTACACCGGCACCGCTCGGTTCTTTGGCACGGACACCCCGAAGCGCTACACCTCTACGGTGCTCGACCTCGCCGACCAGGGCATCTACGCAGACTCTGCGGAGTTTGCGGAGGCCAGCGCGGCCGCTCGAGAGGAAGCGAAGCACGCGGAGACGCTCGACGACATCCGTCCCGCACTCGACAAGGCGGTACACGCCGCCGGAGGCAAGCACTCCAAACTGTTCGCACCGGTCACTGGCGACGATGACGAGGTTGCTGAAACGGAGGCCGCCAGAGTGGCGGTCAGAAACGGCGTCGCGGTTGCAACGGTGCCTGGAATCGACCGTCACGCTGACATCCAGGCATACGCGGACACCCTCACCAGCGGCCTGATCCAAGCCCGGGATGATGGGGCTTGTGGGGCTATCGTAGACCTGCGCGGTAACTACGGTGGCGATATGGGTCCAATGCTCGCAGGTCTCTCACCTCTACTTCCGGACGGGGAGGTGCTCGAATTTGTTACAGCAAGCGGCTCGATGCCGGTCAACGTCAGCGGTAACGCGGTCAACGGCGGAGGGAGCGCCCTGGAAACCGCGGGTGGCAAATGGGACGCGCCTACCGCTGTGCTTGTGGACGAAAACACCGCCTCGTCCGGCGAAGCGACGATGTTGTCGTTCCGCGGCTTGGAACGCTCGCGCAGCTTCGGTGCGCCGACGGCCGGCTATGCCTCGGCCAACATGGTCTACGACTTTCCCGACGGGAGCAACCTGATGCTCACCATTGCGAAGGATCGCGCCCGCACCGGCGAAACGTTCGCGGAGGATCCCATTCGTCCCGATACCGAGGGCGGTGAAGCAGACGCGCTGGCGTGGCTCGCCGAGGAGCATGGCTGCCGGTAGCACACGAAAAAGCTCCGCACCGTGTTCCGGTGCGGAGCTTTCGTCTTCAAGCAGGAGCGATTAGTTGAAGCTGTCGCCGCAGGCGCAAGCGGAGCCCGCATTCGGGTTGTCGATGGTGAACCCCTGCTGCTCGATGGTGTCCGCGAAGTCGATCGTGGCGCCCATCAGGTAGGGCACGCTCATCTTGTCCACGACGAGACGGACGCCACCGACCTCGTCGGCCTTGTCGCCGTCCAGGTCGCGGTCGTCGAAGTAGAGCTGGTAGCGCAAGCCAGCGCAGCCGCCGGGCTGGACGGCGATGCGCAGGGAGAGGTCATTGCGCCCCTCCTGGTCAAGCAGAGCTTTCGCCTTCGCCGCGGCGGCCTCGGTCAGGTTCACGCCAGTGGTAGAGGTGGGGGCAGTCATTGCAGTCTCCTTCGTGCGTCGACTTCAAGCTTCGATGTTCAAGTGTGCGCCCATGCTACGCGCCACTCGCTACTGACTGTGCAACCGGCCACCCTGCCGGTCTATTCCACTCGGACGAATTGGCCTTGTAGCCTAATGGGCGTGAAACTTCCCTGGCAGAAAACCGAGCAAGATGCCGACGCGGCCGCTGGCACCGGCTCGACGAAGGTCGAGCTGCCTGACGCGAAGCCGGAGGCGAACCAGCAGGCGGAGGCGAAGCTGCCCAAGGGCTACACCCCGCCAAAGGGCCGCCCAACGCCCAAGCGCATCGACCAAGAGATCAAGCGCGGCGTGGTGCGCGACCCGAACGCGGCCACTCCGGCGCAGGTTCGTCAGCGTGAAAAAGAGCTGAAGAAAACCATGTCCAAGGAGGAGTGGAAGGCGCACAAGAAGCAGGTGCGGGAGGAAAACCGCGCCCGCAACCGCGAGATGCAGGCGCGCATTGACGCCGGCGACGAGCGCTACCTCTCCGAACGCGACCGAGGCGAGGTCCGCGGCTTCGTGCGCGATTGGGTGGATTCCAAGCGCTTCTTCAACAACTACGTCATGCCAGCCGCCCTGGTGCTTCTGGTGATCATGCTCATCGGCACCTGGTTGCCGCGGGTGTCCGCCGTGCTGTCTCTTCTAAGCCTGCTGTTTATGCTGACCATCTTCATCGAGGGCTTCATCATCGGCAACCGCGCCAACCGCGCGGTCCGGGCGAAGTTCCCGGAGGCCGACACTGGCTTCGGCCTGGGCATGTATGCGTTCTCCCGCGCCACCCAACCGCGCAACTGGCGCACCCCGAAGCCGCGCGTCGCCGTCGGGGCAAAGGTCTAGATCATGCACTTCCCGCCGGTCGAAGCTCCAGCGCAATCTCACAGGCACGCCGTGGCCGACGCTCTGGCTGAGTCCGCTAGCGGTCTCGCGCTGGGGCGCCTTGGCTCCCTTGCTGCGTGGATAGCGGCGGTTCAAGGAACGGTCGTGCCCAAGCCGTTCTCCCGGGCGCGAGCGATAATCGTGGCAGGAAACCACGGCATCGCTGAGCGCGGCCTATCCGCGTGGACTGCCGACGCGGGCGCCGCACAAGCCAACGAACTGCGCGCGGGCGGCGGCCCAGGCCAGTCCGCAGCGCGTGTGGCAGGGGCGAGTGTTCGCCTCATCGGCGACTATCTCGATGCTCCTACCGGCGCCATCGATGTGGAGTCTGCGGTGTCCTCCGAGGTCTGGGAAGCAGCCCTCGCGGCCGGTGCGGAGGTCGCGGACAACGAGATCGACGCTGGTGCTGACCTCATCGTCGCCGGGGATATCGGGGTTGGCAACACCACTGTGGCCGCCGCCGTCTACGGCACGTTGACCCGCACCGAGCCGGTCAAAGCGATCGGTCGCGGCTCCGGCATCAACGACAAGGTGTGGAAGATCAAGTCCGCCGCCGTGCGTGACGCAATGTTCCGGGTGCGCAATTTCCGGGACGACACACCGCGGGTGTGTGCGGAACTGACGGGTCCGGACTTCGCCTTCCTGGTCGGGCTCATCGCCCAGTCGGCCGCCCGGCGCACGCCGGTGCTCGTCGGGGAGGTCTACCCCACCATGGCCGCATACGTGGCCGAGCGGCTGGCGCCCGGCACCAAAGAATGGCTCATCGCCGGGCAGGCAACGAGCGAGCCGGCCCACACCGGGTGCCTGGAGGCACTAAACCTCAAGCCGGTGATGGCGCTGGACATGAAAACGGGCCAGGGCGCCGGTGCCCTGGCCGCGTTGCCGCAGCTCAACCTCGCGGCGGAGCTTGCGGGCGAGGTGCTGGCCGAAGGATCGTCGAGAAGCGACTAGCCCTCGATGAGGACGGTGTTCCAGCCGTGCGTGTCCTCCACCTCGCCGGTCTGGATGCCGCGCAGGCGCTCGCGCATGGCCATGGTGATCTCTCCGGCCTCGTTGTTGTTCACCGTGAACTCGCCATCCTTGGACTTCACGGTGCCAACCGGGGTGATCACGGCCGCGGTGCCGCACGCCATGGTCTCGGTGATGGTGCCGTCTTGCGTTCCCGTGCGCCACTCATCCACCGTGATCTTGCGTTCCTCGGTGGCGTAGCCAAGGTCCTGCGCGACCTGCAGCAGCGACTTGCGGGTGATGCCCGGCAACAGCGAGCCGGTCAGTTCCGGGGTGATGATCTTGGCGCTGTCGCCGGAGCCCTCAACAAACATGAGGTTCATGCCGCCCATTTCCTCGATGTAGGTGCGCTCGCACGCGTCCAGCCACACCACCTGGTCGCAGCCCTTCTCTGCCGCCTGCTGCTGCGCGAGTAAGGACGCGGCGTAGTTGCCGGCGAACTTCGCGTCGCCGGTGCCGCCTGGGGCTGCGCGAACGTAGTCCTCGGAGATCCACACGCTGACCGGCTTCACGCCGCCGTCGAAGTACGCGCCGGCGGGCGAGGCGATGATGTAGAAGCTGTAGCTCGACGAGGGCTTCACACCCAGCGTCTTCTCGGTGCCGATCATGAATGGGCGCAGGTAGAGCGACGCCTCCCCGCCGGCCTCGGGCACCCAGTCCTTGTCAATCTCCACGATCTGGCGCACCGCCTCCAAGAAGAGTTCCTCCGGCAGCTCCGGCATGGCCATGCGCTCCGCAGAGTTCTGCAGGCGCTTGGCGTTCTGCTCCGGACGGAAGGCGGTGATGCTGCCGTCGGTGTGGCGGTATGCCTTCAACCCCTCGAAGATGGCCTGGCCGTAGTGGAACACGTTCGACGCCGGGTCGAGCGAAATCTGCTCGTAGGCCCGAACCCGCGCGTCGTGCCAGCCGTTGTCCTCGTCCCATTCAATGGAGACCATGTGGTCGGTGAACTGCTGGCCGAACGCCGGGTCCTCGAGGATCTTCGCGCGCTCGGCGTCGGGGGTGGGGTTGTCGGTCGGGGTGATTGTGAATTCGATCTCAGCCATAGCGCTAAGGGTACTCCCCGCTTCACTAGGCTCGGAGGGCACAACTGCCCGCACGATGAAAGGACTCCCTATGGCCTTTGAAGTCAGCCTCCCCGCCCGCGGCACCACGGTGCGCGCGACCCCCGGCACCACCACCCCCGAGGGCGCCGCCCTGCTCATCCCCGTGGCCAGCGGCGAGGACGGCATCGAGGTTCCCGTCACCGCGCTCGCCCCGAAGGGGTTGCTGGAGGCGCTGGTTGCCGTCGGTGCGAAGGGCACCGCGGGTGAGGTGACGCGTCTGCTTATCGACGGCATTCTGGTGATCACGTTCGGCCTCGGCGACGCCTCGGAGATTGACGACGAGGCCGTCCGCCGCGGCGCCGGGTCCGCTGCTCGGACGCTCAACGACGTTGAGCGCGCCGCAGTCTCCACCGAGTTCGGCGTCGGCCCCATTGTGGAGGGCCTGCTACTGGGCGGCTACGTCTACACCGGCCTGAAGTCCCGCGCGGAGGTGTTTGACCAGGACAACGCGGACGACCAGACCCCGCAAACCACCGAGGTCACCGTCGTCGGCGCCGACGAGGCCGAGTACAACTCCGCCGTGGTCCTGGCGGAGTCCGTGAACCTGGCCCGCGACCTGGTCAACACCCCAGCGAACTACCTTTACCCAGAGCGCTACGCCAGTGTGATGGGCGAGGTTGCGCAGGCCGCCGGTCTGGACATCGAGGTGCTGGATGAAACCCAGCTGGAGCAGCAAGGCTTCGGCGGCATCCTCGCTGTCGGCCGCGGTTCCTCCCGCCCGCCGCGCCTGGTGCACCTGACCTGGGCGCCGTCGGGCGCCGGTAAAACGGTCGCCTTGGTGGGCAAGGGCATCACCTTCGACACTGGCGGCATTTCGCTGAAGCCCGGTGCCGGCATGGAGGACATGATCTCCGACATGGGCGGCTCCGCGGCCCAGCTCGCCGCCATCGCCGCAGCTGCGCGACTTGAACTGCCCGTGCGCATCGACGCCTGGCTCCCACTCGCCGAGAACATGCCGTCCGGCACCGCCACCCGCCCGGGCGATGTGATCACCCACTACGGCGGCATCACCAGCGAGGTCATCAACACCGACGCGGAGGGCCGCCTCGTGCTTGCCGACGCCATCGCGCGTGCCTGCGAGGACAACCCGGCCTACCTCATCGAAACCGCGACGCTGACCGGCGCGCAGCTGGTGGCGCTGGGCAACCGCACCGCCGGCGTGATGGGCTCAGAAGAACTGCGCGACCTCATCGCAGAGTCCGGCCGCGAGGTTGGCGAGCAAGCCTGGGCGATGCCGCTGCTGGAGGAGCAGGAGGACGAGCTGAAGTCCCCCATCGCGGACATCCGCAACACCCATAACGCGCGCACCGGCGGCATGCTGTTCGCCGGGCTTTACCTGTCCCGTTTCGTGCCAGAGGACACGGAGTGGGCCCACATCGATGTCGCTGGCCCCGCCTGGAACGGCGGCAGCCCCTACGGCTACACCCCGAAGCGGGCAACTGGCGCGCCTGTGCGGACGATCGTGGAGGCGGTGACGCGCCTCGTCGATAAGCAGTAGCGCTTGGGGTGCGCACGATTTGACATGCGCGCCCAGCAATACCTCGCTGACCTGCGGCGTTGTGGTGGTCGGTGCAGCCGGTATGTCAGATCGTGCGCGCGCTGGCTAGCTGTAGGGGTTTTCGCCGCGCTCGAACTTGGCGCGGCGCTCTTTTTGCTCCTCCCGCTTGCGCAGAATCCGCTCCTGTTCAATCTTCTTCCGCATACGGTCGGGGTATCCCGTCTCCTCGACGTCGTAGAGCATGATGCCCAGCATGTTCGCCACCTGATCGATGCCCTTGGGGCCGCCGATGCGACGGCGGGTGTAGTTACCCTGCTCATCGACGAGGACGACGGACATCTCGTTGACCATCGTCTCCGGCTCCACAAACCCCTCCACAAAGGCACGGCCCACAACCCAGTCGCGCAGATACTGCGCATCGTCCGGACGGATCGTCTCCCCAGGCGCACGGGGCGGTTTAAACGTCGTGGACTTCTTGCCTTTGCCGAAAAGGTTGAACACGCCCCACATCATACGGTGCACCCGCGGCAGAAAAGGTCACCCCTTGGGCAACGTGCGGGGCTCGTTACAGGTACGCTTTGTGGCTGTATAGCTTCCAACGTTTCGATGAGGAGACTTTAAGAGATGGCGCACTCAGTTGAGATGCCCGAGCTGGGCGAATCGGTCACCGAAGGCACGATCACCACGTGGCTGAAGGAAGTCGGCGACACTGTCGAGGTGGACGAGCCGCTGCTCGAGGTCTCCACCGACAAGGTCGACACCGAGATCCCGTCCCCAGTCGCAGGCGTAATCCTGGAAATCAAGGCCGATGAGGACGACACGGTCGAGATCGGCGACGTGATCGCCATCATCGGCGACGAGGGCGAGGAAGCGGACTCCTCCAGCAACGAGTCCGACAAAGAGGACGACAAGGCCGACGAGGCTGAGGCTGAGGACGCCAAGGAGGAGGCTCCGAAGCAGGAGGAGAAGAAGCCCGCCAAGAAGGCCACCGGCGACGCCACCGACGTGGAGATGCCGGAGCTCGGCGAGTCCGTCACCGAGGGCACCATCACCACCTGGCTGAAGGAAGTCGGCGACGAGGTTGAGGTGGACGAGCCGCTGCTCGAGGTCTCCACCGACAAGGTCGACACCGAGATCCCGTCTCCGGTTGCCGGCACCCTGATCGAGATCCTTGCGGAGGAAGATGACACCGTCGAGGTGGGCGATGTGATCGCCCGCATCGGTGACGCTGACGCCGCGGCTTCCTCCGACGACGCGGACGACGACGGCTCCTCCGAGGACAACGTCGCTGACGAGGACGAGAAGGTCACCGAGGAGAACTCCGCCGAGGGCGAGGGCGACAACCCGGAGGACGCGCCGAAGAAGGACGACAAGAAGTCCTCCTCCAAGAACAAGAAGGGCTCCGGCGAGGGCACCAAGGTTGAGATGCCGGAGCTCGGCGAGTCCGTCACCGAGGGCACCATCACCACCTGGCTGAAGTCCGTCGGCGACATGGTTGAGGTGGACGAGCCGCTGCTCGAGGTCTCCACCGACAAGGTCGACACCGAAATCCCGTCCCCGGTCGAGGGCACCATCCTGGAGATCCTGGCCGAGGAGGATGACACGGTCGAGGTCGGCGATGTCATCGTGATCATCGGCGACGCTGAGGCAGTTGCTGAGGCAGACGATGCGGACGACGAGGCCGAGGCCGAGGCCGAGGCCGAGGAGAAGACCGAAGAAAAGGCCGAGAAGCAGACCGAGGAAAAGGCTGAGAAGCCGGCGCCGAAGAAGTCGGAGCCGAAGAAGGAAGCGAAGTCCGAGGACAAGGCCGACGCCAAGAACGCCTCCGCGAAGGTGAACAACGGCGACAACGTCCCGTACGTCACCCCGCTGGTGCGTAAGCTCGCCGACAAGCACGGCGTGGATCTGAACACCATCGAAGGCACCGGTGTCGGCGGCCGCATCCGCAAGCAGGATGTCCTCGCGGCCGCGGAGGGCGGCAAGGCTGCTGGTACCTCCGAGCAGCAGGGCGCGGACAAGGCCGAGGCGGCCCAGGACGCACCGAAGGGCGCTCGCGCTAACTGGTCCACCAAGTCCGTGGACCCGGCGAAGGCGGAACTGATCGGCACCACCCAGCGCGTGAACCGCATCCGCGAGATCACCGCCGCGAAGATGGTGGAGTCCCTGCAGACCTCCGCGCAGCTGACCCACGTGCAGGAGGTGGACGTCACCCGCGTCGCCGACCTGCGCAAGAAGGTCAAGCCGGCGTTCGTGGAGAAGCATGGTGTGAACATCACCTACCTCGCGTTCTTCATCAAGGCCACCGCCGAGGCGCTGGTGTCGCACCCGAACGTCAACGCTTCCTACAACGCTGACGCGAAGGAGATCACGTACCACGAGGACGTGAACATCGGTATCGCCGTGGATACGCCGCAGGGTCTCTTGGTGCCGGTGATCAAGAAAGTGCAGGATATGAACTTGGCCGACATCGCGAAGGCGATCACCGACCTGGCGGACCGCGCGCGCAACAAGAAGCTGCGCCCGGACGACCTGTCGGGTGCGACCTTCACGGTGACCAACATCGGCTCCGAGGGCGCACTGCTGGATACGCCGGTGCTCACCCCGCCGCAGGCAGGCATTCTGGGTACCGCCGCGATTGAGAAGCGCCCCGTCATCGTCACCGAGGACGGCATCGACTCCATCGCCATCCGCCAGATGTGCTACCTGCCGTTCACCTACGATCACCAGTTGATCGATGGTGCTGATGCTGGCCGTTTCGTCACCACCATCAAGGACCGCATCGAGCAGGGCGACTTCGAGGCTGACCTCGACGTCTAAGCTCTAGAACACGTACCCCGGCACTGCATTTCGGTGCCGGGGTTTTCGTATCGCGCCTACAGTGACGGTATGGCTGACACTTTCAAATCGTTCCGCAATTCCACCGACCACTTCATGCGCGAGGCGCTCGGCGGGCTGGTTGCCGCGCACCCGTGCGCCGAATGGCACGACGACGGCTTCATCGGGCTTTCGCTTAACAGTTCCAAAGGGTCGAACCGCGTCGCCGTCATCTCGGGCGGCGGGTCGGGCCACGAGCCGATGCACGCCGGGTTTGTCGGCGAGGGCATGCTTGACGCCTCGTGCCCGGGCCTGCTGTTCACCTCTCCGAACGCCGTGCAGATCGGTGCCGCCACCGAGTGGGCCAACCGGGGTGCCGGCGTGGTCCAGGTGGTGAAGAACTACACCGGCGACGTCATGAACTTCACCGTCGCCGCAAACCACGCTGAAGTGGAGGTGGCACAGGTGCTCGTGGCCGACGACGTGGCCACGGAGATCGACACTGACGATTCACCGGGCCGCCGCGGCACTGGGGCCACCGTGATTGTGGAGAAGGTTGCCGGTGCTGCCGCAGCCCGGGGCGACGATTTGCGGGCTGTGGCGGCCGTCGCTCAGCGGTGCGCGGATCGCTCCCGCAGCATGGCCGTGGCGCTCCAGCCAGGCCACTCCCCCACCAGCGACCGGGCAACCTTCGACCTGGACGCGGGCCAGATCGAGGTGGGCGTGGGTATTCACGGCGAGCCGGGCGTAGAGCGCCGGGAGCTCGCGCAGAACACTCCCACCGCAGCTGCCCTGGTGGAGGAGTTGCTCGACGCCATCCTGGCCGCCCTCGACAACCCCGCGGGCGATGTCATGCTCTTCGTCAATGGGCTTGGCGGCACGAGCCAGCTGGAGCAGGACCTCGTGTTCGGCGAGGCCCTCACGCAGCTCACGGACCGGGGACTCAACGTGCGTCGCGGCATGCGGGGATCGCTAGTCACCTCGTTGAACATGGCCGGCATCTCCATTACGGTGACCGCCCTCGACGACGAGCTGATCGAGCTTATCGACGCCGAAACGTCCGCCCCCGCCTGGCCCGGCACCGTCGTCGACCCTGCATTCGTCGAGGCGCGCATGGTCGACGAAGTGGCCCAGCCCGACGAAGGCGACGACAACGCGTGGCTGACAGCCTTCATGGAGCGCCTCGCCGCCGGCTTCGACGACCTGACCGCCCTGGACCGCCAGGCCGGGGACGGTGATTTCGGACAGAATATGGAGGCGGCCTTTGGTGACGTCGATAGGCCTGTGCGCGGCACGGATGCGGATGTGCTGAACTTCTTCGCCCACCGGATGCTGGTGCGTGCGGGCGGGACCTCGGGTGCGGTACTGGGCACGTTCTTCCGAGAGATGGCGGACGCGTTCGAGGGTGTCGACTCTCGCGAGGGCGACGGCGAGGCGTTTGCGAAGGCGCTCGCGGAGGGCATGCAACGCGGCGTGGAGGCGATTACGGCGCTCGGCGGCGCGAAAGAGGGCGACAACACACTTATCGACGCGCTCGCGCCCGCAGCGCAGGCCGCAAAGGACGCCAGCGGCAGCGTCGACGAGGTGCTGGAGCACGTGTTTGGACCCGCTGTGGAGGGGGCGAAGTCCACCCGCGGCATGCAGGCGACGAAGGGCCGGGCCTCCTACCTCGGGGAAAGCGCGAAAGACGTGCCGGATCCGGGCGCGATTGCAGTGACGTGGTTGTTCGGCGACGCTGCCGTGGAGGAATTCTAGACAGCTTTGTGCAAAACGGGGTCTCCTCCCGGGCCGACCGGCTATGCTGACGCGTGGTTCTACGACCCGAATATCAAGGAGCTCCAGTTGGATTACATCTCCCGCCATATCGGCCCTGACCAGCAAGAACAGCAGCAGATGCTGGACGCGCTGGGCTATGATTCCATCGACGCGTTGATCGCCGCCGCGGTGCCCTCGGGCATCCTGGCGGGAAAGCCGCTCGAGCTGCCGGATGCGTTGACGGAGTATGAGGCGCAGGCGCGCCTGCGTGAGCTGGCCGACAAGAACACGGTGCTGCGCGCCTTCTACGGCCAAGGCTTTTCCTCGACGCTGACCCCGCCGGTGATCCGCCGCGGCGTGGTCGAGGACGCCGGCTGGTACACCGCGTACACGCCGTACCAGGCAGAGATCTCGCAAGGCCGCTTAGAGGCGCTGCTGAACTTCCAGACCATGGTGCAAGACCTCACCGGCCTGGACATCGCGAACGCCTCGCTTCTCGACGAAGCGTCCGCCGCCGCCGAGGCCGTCGGCCTGATGTCGCGCGTGGTGAAGAAGGGCCGCCGCGTGCTGCTGGATTCTCGCCTGCACCCGCAGGTGATCAAGGTGGCCTCCGAGCGCGCCCGCGCGATCGACCTCGAGGTCGAGGTGGCCAACCTGGCCGAGGGTGTCGTCGGCGAGGACCTGGTGGGCGCCGTGTTCGCCTACCCGGGCACCGAGGGCGACATCGTGGACCCGCGCCCGGTGATCGAGGCGATCCACGAGCGCGGCGGCCTTGTCGCCGTTGACGCCGACATCTTGGCGCTGACCTTGTTGGAAGCCCCCGGCGAGTTCGGCGCGGACATCGCCATCGGCACCACCCAGCGCTTCGGCGTGCCGCTGTTCTACGGCGGCCCGCACGCGGCCTACATGGCCGTGCGGGAGAAGCTGCAGCGCCAGATGCCGGGCCGCCTGGTCGGCGTGTCCAAGGACGCGGAGGGCTACCCGGCCTACCGCCTGGCACTGCAGACACGAGAGCAGCACATCCGCCGCGAGCGCGCCACCTCCAACATCTGCACTGCGCAGGCGCTGCTCGCGGTGACCGCGTCGATGTACGCCGTCTACCACGGCCCCGATGGCCTGACCGAGATCGCGCGAGCCGTGCACCAGCGTGCCGCCGACTTTGCCGCGGCGCTTGAGGCAGCTGGAGTGGCGGTCAAGCACGCCGAGTTCTTCGACACGGTGGCGGTGGAGATTACGGGGGCACCGGAGGTCGTCGCGAAGCTCGCGCACGCCGGCTACCTGGTGCGCGCGATCGACGACACCACGGTCGGTGTCTCCTTCGGCGAGGACACCACCGACGCCGACGTCGAGGCGCTACTGGCCGGTTTCGGCGCGACCCCGGCGGAATGTGAGGCGCGCATCCCGGAGGCTCTCGCCCGCACCACCGAGTTCCTCACCCACGAGACGTTCAACCGCATCCACTCCGAGACGCAGATGATGCGCTACATCCGCGCCTTGGGCGACAAGGACCTCGCGCTGGACCGCACCATGATCCCGCTGGGCTCGTGCACGATGAAGCTCAACCCCACCGCCGGGCTGGAGGCGATCACGTGGCCCGGCTTCGCCAACGTGCACCCCTACACCCCCGACGAGTACACCGCGGGCTGGCGCGAGCTTATCGACGAAATCCGCGCCTGGCTGGTGGAGATCACCGGCTACGCGGAGGTGTCGGTGCAGCCGAACTCCGGCGCGACCGGCGAGCTGGCGGGCCTTCTGGCCATCCGCGCCTACCACGTGGCAAACGGCGACGCGGGGCGCGACATCTGCCTGATCCCGGCATCGGCGCACGGCACGAACGCGGCGTCGGCCACACTTGCCAACCTGCGCGTGGTGGTGGTCAAGACCGCCGAGGACGGCTCCATCGACCTGGAGGATTTGGACGCGAAGCTGGGCAAGCACGCCGACGCGGTGGCCGCGATCATGCTCACCTACCCCTCAACGCACGGCGTGTACGAGGAAGACGTGCGCCTGGTCTGCGACAAGGTGCACGCGGCCGGCGGTCAGGTCTACATCGACGGCGCGAACATGAACGCCCTGACTGGCATCGCGCGCCCCGGCGACTTCGGCGGCGACGTCAGCCACCTGAACCTGCACAAGACGTTCACCATCCCGCACGGCGGCGGCGGGCCGGGCGTGGGCCCGATTGGCGTGGGCGAGCACCTAATCCCGTTTTTGCCGGGCGACCCTGTTGAAACGTCGGCGCAAGCCGACGGCGGCGTGCCCGTCGCCTCCACCCTCTACGGCTCGGCGGGTGTTCTGCCGATTTCCTGGTCCTACATCGCCATGTCCGGTGCGGCCGGCCTGCGAAGCGCCACCGAGCACGCCGTGCTGGGCGCGAACTACATCGCGCGCGCGCTGAACGATGCTTACCCGGTGCTCTACACCGGCAACGACGGCCTGGTGGGCCACGAGTGCATCCTGGACCTGCGCGAGCTCACCGACGTATCCGGCGTGACCGCCGCGGACGTGGCCAAGCGCTTGATCGACTACGGCTTCCACGCCCCCACCCTCGCCTTCCCGGTTGCCGGCACGCTCATGGTGGAGCCGACCGAGTCCGAGGACTTGGCCGAGCTCGACCGCTTCATCGAGGCGATGCGCTCCATCCGCGCCGAGATCCAGGAAATCATCGACGGCGAGATCGAGTACGAAAAGTCCGTGGTCCACAACGCACCGTTTACCGCCGCCAGCGTGATCCGCAACGAGTGGCCGTACGACTTCCCGCGCGAGAAGGCCGCCTACCCGGTGGACTCGCTGGTGCACTCGAAGTACTTCCCGCCGGTGCGGCGTATCGACGAAGCCTTCGGCGACCGCAACCTCCAGTGCGCCTGCCCGCCACCGGAGGCGTTCGACATCACGCCGGAGGTCGCCGAGGAAATCGACGCCGAAGTGTCCGAGAAGAACGCCAAGTACTAAGGAGAACACACCTATGCCACAGACCCCGCTGCACGCCACCCACGAAAACCTCGGCGCGAGCTTCACCGACTTCGGCGGCTGGGAAATGCCGTTGAAGTACGGCTCCGAGTTGGAGGAGCACCGTGCCGTGCGCACCGACGTGGGCATCTTCGACCTGTCCCACATGGGTGAAATCGATGTCAAGGGCCCGGACGCCGCCGCGTTTTTGGATTACGCGCTCATTTCCAACCTCACCGCGCTGAAGGTGGGCAAGGCGAAGTACTCCATGATCGTCGCCGACAACGGCGGCATCCTGGATGACTTGATCACCTACCGCTTCGCCGAGGACCACTTCATGGTCGTGCCCAACGCCGGTAACGCAGCCACCGTGTGGGCCGCGTTCGAGGCCCGCAAGGGCGACTTCGACGTCGAGCTGCGCAACGACTCCGAGGCGGTCGCGCTGGTTGCGGTCCAGGGCCCGCGCTCGCTTGAGGTGCTCACACCGCTTCTCGACGGCGACGCGTCCGCCCTCACCTACTACTCCGGCGCCTGGTCCTCGCTGCGCTCGAACCAGACGGAAGAACCGGTCGATGTCTTCGTCGCCCGCACCGGCTACACCGGAGAGGACGGCTTCGAGCTGTTCTGCCAGTGGGAGGACGCGCAGCAGGTGTGGGACGCCGTCATCGGCGCCGGCACCCCCTGCGGCCTGGCAGCGCGCGACTCGCTGCGCCTTGAGGCCGCCATGCCGCTCTACGGCCACGAGCTGACCGCGGATATCACCCCGGTGGAGGCCGGTATGGGCCGCGCGTTTGCCAAGAAAGAGGCGGACTTCGTGGGCAAGGCGGCGCTTGTCGGCCGCGAGCCCAGCGTGGTCATCGCGGGGCTGACCTCCGAGCAGCGCCGCGCGGCGCGCGAGGGCGCGGAGGTCTTCCTCGCGGGCTCGGAAGAAAAGATTGGTGTGGTCACCTCGGGCCAGCCGTCGCCGACGCTGGGCTACCCGGTCGCGCTCGCCCACCTGGATCCCGCCCACGCGGAAGTGGGCACGGACGTGGAAATCGACATCCGCGGCCGCCGCTACCCGTTTACTATTGCACCGACCCCGTTTTACTCCCGAGAGGACGCATAACCATGGCACTCAAGCCTGACTTCTACTACTCCGAGGACCACGAGTGGATCAACTCCACCCCGGATGATGCCGCCGGCAAGACCGTGCGCGTGGGCATCACCCACGTCGCGGCGGACCGCCTGGGCGAGGTCGTTTTCGCGGAGCTGCCGCAGGTCGGCGACACGGTTACCGCCGGTGAGACCTGCGGCGAGATCGAGTCCACCAAGTCCGTCTCCGACCTGTACTCCCCGGTCACCGGCACCGTCACCGCGGTCAACGAGGACATCGACGGCGCCTACGAGGCCATCAACAACGACCCGTACGGCGAGGGCTGGCTCTTCGAGGTGGAGGTCGAGGAGGTCGGCCCGCTTCTGACCGCCGACGAGTACGCCTCCGCCAACGGCGTCTAGTCCCCTCCTGCCGTCGGGGACTAGGGTCTAACGGTATGACAGCGCCGCGCGACCCGTTTTTCCCCGCCGAGCAATCCATCCGAGCCTCAGCCGCGCCCATCGACGTGCGCCAGCTGGGGCTGGTGGATTATCACGAGGCATGGGACCTCCAGGCAGACATCGCTTCTCGACGAGCAACAGGCGATGCCCCCGACACAGTGCTCGTGCTCGAGCACCCCTCCACCTTCACCGCCGGCAAGCGCACCCAGCCGGAAGACATGCCTGATCCCTCCTACCCCGTGCCGGTCGTGCCGGTGGACCGGGGCGGGCGCATCACCTGGCACGGCGAGGGCCAGCTGGTGGTCTACCCGATTATCAAACTCGCCGAGCCGGTGGACGTGGTCGACTACGTGCGCCGGCTCGAAGAAGCGCTCATCCAGGTCGTGCGGGCCGCAGGCGTGACCACCGCGGGGCGCGTGGACGGGCGCTCCGGGGTCTGGGTGCCGGCGGAGACGAAGGCGGCGGACCCGAAGGCGTCGAGAAGCGAGCGCAAAATCGCCGCCCTCGGCATCCGCATCACACGCGGCGTGACCATGCACGGGCTGAGCCTGAACTGCAACAACACCCTCGACCACTACGACCACATCGTCGCCTGCGGCATCGACGACGCCGACGTAACTACCCTCTCGCTCGAGCTCGGCCGCGACGTCACCGCGAACGAGATGGCCGGCCCGGTAGTGCACGAATTGGAGCGTGCGCTTGCCGGCGAGCTGGTCGTTGCGGACCACACGTTTGCCACCCGTCCGGACCCGTCGAAGGGTTTGACACGGAAGGTACGGTAAGGGCGTGACTGTAGCACCAGAAGGCCGCAAGCTTTTGCGCGTTGAGGCGCGCAACTCCGAAACTCCGATTGAGAAAAAGCCGCGGTGGATCCGCAACTCCGTCAAAACCGGTCCCGAATACGAGGACATGAAACAGAAGGTCAAGGGCGCTGACCTCCACACGGTGTGCCAGGAAGCTGGCTGCCCGAACATCCACGAGTGCTGGGAATCGCGCGAGGCGACCTTCCTCATCGGCGGGTCCCGCTGCTCCCGCCGCTGCGACTTCTGCGACATCGCCTCCGGCCGCCCGGATCCCCTCGACCGCGACGAGCCGCGCCGCGTGGCCGAAGAGGTGCGCAACCTCAACCTGAACTACTCCACCATCACGGGCGTCACCCGCGACGACCTGGACGACGAGGGCGCGTGGCTCTACGCCGAGGTAGTGCGCAAGATCCACGAGCTCAACCCGAACACCGGCGTGGAAAACCTCACACCCGACTTCTCCGGCAAGCCCGACCTGCTGCAGGAGGTCTTCGAGGCGCGCCCGGAGGTGTTCGCGCACAATGTGGAGACCGTCCCGCGCATCTTCAAGCGCATCCGCCCCGCGTTCCGCTACGACCGCTCGCTGGACGTGATCCGGCAGGCGCGCGACTTCGGGCTGATCACTAAGTCCAACCTCATCCTGGGCATGGGCGAGACCCGCGAGGAAGTCCTCGAAGCGCTGGGCGATTTGGTGGACGCGGGCTGCGACATCATCACCATCACCCAATACCTCCGCCCGGGCCCGACCTACCACCCGATCGACCGCTGGGTGAAGCCGGAAGAGTTCATCGAGTACCGCGACGCCGCCTACGAAATGGGCTTCGGCGCCGTCATGTCTGGCCCGCTGGTGCGCTCCTCCTACCGCGCCGGCAAGCTCTACGTCGAGGCGATGGCCCACCGCGGGCTCGAACTGCCGGAAAATTTGCGGCACTTGGCGGAAACGTCGCAAGGCGATACCGCGCAGGAAGCATCGACGCTGCTGAAGAAGTACGGCGCGTCCGCCGACCACCCCGTAGTCACCCGCTAGGGTCTTTGGCCCGCGTTGTGGCCGTGGCATACAGTTATGGCCATGGCTACGACGCAGGACAAGGCAGCGGCAAAGGCTGCCAAGAAGGAACAGCGCGCAGCGAAGCGCGCCAAAGGCAAAGCGACGCGCTCACAGCTCAAGCAGGCGTTTGATATCCAGCGCAAGCGCGACAAAGCGCTGATCCCCATCATGCTCGCCTGCGTCCTCGGTGGCGGGCTGCTGTTCTTCCTCCTCGGCCTGTGGTGGGGCGCGAAGTGGTTCTGGCTGATCATGGGCCTGATCCTGGGTGCCGTGCTGGCGATGTTCATCTTCTCCCGCCGCCTGGAAAAGTCCATGTACGACGAGGTCGGAGACACCCCCGGCGCCGCAGGCTGGACGCTGGAGAACATGCGCAACACCATGGGCATCGTGTGGCTGACCAAAACCGGCGTGCAGGCCAACACCCACATGGACACCGTCCACCGCGTGGTGGGCAACCCCGGCGTCGTGCTGGTCGGCGAGGGCGACCCGAACCGCCTGAAGCCCCTGATGGCGAAAGAGCACAAGCGCGTCGAGCGCCTCCTGGCCGGCGTGCCGGTCTACGAGGTCTACGCCGGCGAGGGCGAAGGCCAGGTTCGCAACCGGGACCTGCAGAAGCACCTGCTGAAGATGCCGAAGAACTACCAGAAGGACGAGGTGTACAACCTCTCCGCCAAGCTGGACGCCATGGATTCACGCGGGCGCGGCGCCCAGGCCGCCGGCCTGCCGGGCGGGCCGCTACCGAAGCAAGCGCAGAACATGGCCGGCATGAACCGCAAGATGCGCCGCATGCAGGCGCGCAAGGGCGGCAAGTGACCGAGCCGACCCCGCGCATGGACGCCGAAGCGAACACCTGCCTTCGCTTCGGCGTTTTGCTGTTAGCTTCCGGGGCCTCCGGCTACCGGGTGATTCGCGCTGTGAAGCGGTGTGCCCGTTCGCTCGGCTTCGACAACGCGGACGTCATCGTCGGGTTTAACACGATCAGTTGCACCTTCCATCGCGGGGAGCAGTTCCGCACTGCTGTGGCCGACGTGCCGCTTCCAGGTGTGAACGCGTCGCGCATCGAGGCCCTGGAGACCGCCGCGCACTCGTTGCTGCAAAGCTACCGCACGCCCGAGGTCATCGGCGCCGCACTGGATGAGATCGAGCGCATCCCTTCCCCGCGCTGGGGCCCTCGCCTATCGACGTTAGCCGCAGGTCTTGCCTGCGCCGGATTCGCAATCTTGAACCAGTTCGGCCTGGCCACCGCGGCGGTTGTGTGCATAGCGGCGATGCTGGGGCAGCTGGTGCGGTCCGCGCTGCACAGGGCGCATTTCAACCTCATCGGGATCACGATGGCGTCGGCTTTCGTCGCATCAGCGGCGTTCTTGCTGCTCGCCCGCGTGCTGCCGATCTCCGGTGTGGTATCCCCCGGCTTTGTGGCGGCCGTGCTGTTCCTCATCCCGGGTTTTCCGTTGTTCACCTCGTTTGTGGACTTCGCCCGTTTCGACTTCACCGCCGGTATCCCGCGGCTGCTTTTCGCCCTCGAAATCATTGTGGTGATCATGCTGACCGTCTCGGTGGTGGCGATGCTGTCCGGCACCCCTGAAGCGCAGCCGCAAGCCGTGCCGAAGTCCGCGGAGTTCTTAGCCGCCGGCGCGGCGGCGAGCTTTGTCAGCGTGGGGTGCTTCGCCCTGCTGTTCAACTCCTCGAAACGCATGGCGCTGCTCGCCGCGACGCTGGGGATGGCGGCCAACGCCGCGCGCCTGGGGCTGCTCGCCTACGGGGTGCGCTCGTACCTTGCGGCGTTCGCCGCGGCGCTGCTCATCGGTGTCGCTGGCGGGCTTCTGGGCCGACTGGCCCGGGTGCCGCGCACCACCGTCACCATCCCGGCTGCGGTGGTCATGATCCCCGGCACAGTCATCTACGCGGCGGTGCACAACTTCGCGGTGGGCGACATCGTCAACGCGCTGTCGCGGTTCACAGAGGTTTCGTTCGTGGTGCTCTTTATCGCAGGCGGCCTGTCGGTGGCCCGGATGCTCACGGATCCCAACTGGGCGTTCTTCCGCTACATCGACTTCGACCACGAGCTGGCGGGCGAAGAACGGCCGATCAACAACTAGGTGAATTAGGTGCGGATCACCGTCGTGGTGGTGGCGCGGTCGTGCATGCCGCGCCCGTCAGCGTCCACAAGCGCGGCCGGCAGCACGAAGCCCGTGAGGATGGTGCGCACGGCGGCGCGCCAGAACCCCACCGGCGCTTCCTTATCCACGCGGGCAACCCCCATGCCCAGCACCGCCATGCCCGGCGTGCGCGCGAACAACCACCCGCACAGGATGCCCAGCACGATCCACAACATGTAGGTCACCGTGTACTTGTCGCCCAGCACGGCGGTGTTCGCCGTGATCAGCGACGCGGCGACGGCGCACAGCGCCCAGTCGATGAAGACCCCGCCCATGCGGCGCAGGACCGACGCCTGCGAGCCCGGCCCCTCCTTCGGCATGCCGAGAAACTCACCCGGGTACTCGGGCAACGCGCCCTCGCCGGTGAATTGGTTGGGAATTTCCGGGCCGTTGCGCCAGTCATGTCGTCGATTAGCAGCCATGCCTACCGAGCGTAGCGGGGCGCGCGCGTAGACTTGAAACCGCTTATGCCCGCCAACAGAGGAGGAGTACCGTCCGTGGCCTTCGACAACATCGAAGATGTCAAGAAATTCATCACCGACGAGGAGGTGGAATTCGTTGACGTGCGCTTCACCGACGTGCCCGGCATCGAGCACCACTTCTCTATCCCCGCGTCGATGTTCGACGAAGACGTGATGGAAGAGGGCCTCGCGTTCGACGGCTCCTCCATCCGCGGCTTCACCACCATCGAGGAATCCGACATGACCCTCATGCCGGACCTCGCCACCGCGAAACTGGATCAGTTCCGCGGCTCCAAGACCCTGAACGTGAAGTTCTTCGTCAACGACCCGTTCACCCACGAGCCGTTCTCCCGCGACCCGCGCAACGTGGCCAAGAAGGCGGAGGAGTACCTGCGCTCCACCGGCATCGCGGACACCTGCTCCATCGGCGCGGAAGCGGAGTTCTACCTGTTCGACTCCATCCGCTACGAAGTGGAGGGCCACTCCGCGTTCTACGAGATCGACGCTGAAGAGGGCTGGTGGAACCGCGGCAACGAGGTCGAGGCCGACGGCTCGCCGAACCTGGGCTACAAAAACCGCTGGAAGGGCGGCTACTTCCCCGTCCCGCCGCACGACAAGACCGTCGAGGTGCGCGACGCGATGGTGCGCAACCTCGCCGCCGCCGGCTTCGACATCGAGCGCTTCCACCGCGAGGTGGGCAACGGCGGCCAGCAGGAGATCAACTACCGCTTCAACACCCTGCTCCACGCGGCAGACGACCTGCAGGACTTCAAGTACATCGTGAAGAACACCGCGACGCTCTACGACAAGACGGTGACCTTCATGCCCAAGCCTCTGGCTGGCGACAACGGCTCCGGCATGCACGCCCACCAGTCACTGTGGAAGGACGGCGAGCCGCTGTTCTACGACGAGTCCGGCTACGGCGGCCTGTCCGACATCGCCCGCTGGTACATCGGCGGCCTGCTCGAGCACGCGGGCGCGGTGCTGGCGTTCACCAACCCCACGTTGAACTCCTACCACCGCCTCGTGCCGGGCTTCGAGGCGCCGATCAACCTGGTGTACTCGCAGCGCAACCGCTCCGCCGCGATCCGCATCCCGATCACGGGTGCGAACCCGAAGGCCAAGCGCATCGAGTTCCGCGCCCCAGACCCGTCAGGCAACCCGTACCTGGGCTTCTCGGCGATGCTGATGGCGGGCATCGACGGCATCAAGAACCGCATCGAGCCGCACGCCCCGGTGGACAAGGACCTCTACGAGCTGCCGCCGGAGGAGGCCAAGGACATCCCGCAGGCTCCGACCTCGCTCGAGGCTGCGCTGCAGGCGCTCGAGGCGGACCACGACTTCCTGACCGAGGGCGACGTGTTCACCGATGACCTCATCGAGACCTACATCAAGCTCAAGTACGACAACGAAATCACCCCGGTTCGCCTGCGCCCGACCCCGCAGGAGTTCGAGATGTACTTCGACTGCTAGTTGCTTAGCGACGCCAGCTTCGCCCTGCCACCGCCAAGGTTTGCATAGCCTGACCTGCGGTAAGGCAGGGCGAACTTGCTTGCGGGGGTGCACAGAAGCCGCAAGGATGGGCCGCATGACTGATGTGATGTGCCGCCCCAACGCCGAGTGCCCCGCCGATTGTCCGGGGCTGGCGGATGCTGGCGTCGATAGGCAGGACCCCGGCACCGGCGAGCGGCTCAACCGCCTACGCGCTGCGGTGCTGGGCGCGAACGACGGCATCGTTTCCACCGCCGCGGTGGTCGTCGGCGTGGCAGGCGCGACGTCGGACCAGACGACGATCGCGATGTCGGGTCTGGCGGCCGTCATCGGCGGCGCCGTGTCGATGGCACTGGGCGAGTACGTCTCGGTGTCCTCTCAGCGCGACTCGGAGCGCGCCATGGGACTGCCCGCGCACGCGCAGGTCAACCCGTGGTCGGCGGGCATCGCGTCGTTTTTCTCCTTCCTACTGGGGGCAGCGCTGCCCTTCGGCACGGCGCTGCTCGCCCCGGCGGCGTGGCGCATCGGCGCGATCTTCGGTGTGACGCTACTGGCGTTGGCGCTGACGGGCGCGCTCGCCGCAAAGCTCGGCGAGGCCCCGGTGGCGCGGTCGGTGACACGGATCGTGGTGGGTGGATCGTTGGCGCTGGCGGCCACGTTCGCCATCGGTTCGCTGTTTGGAGCGAACGTGGGCTAACACCACATGCCACGGCAATAGTGACTTCCCCAACGAGACCCGGCGACTAACCGCGCGAAATCGCAGCTCGGCAGCTAGCCGTCACGTTGTCCGAACTGGCTCGCGGCCGTCAGCGCAGGGGTTGTCGGACACCCCGCACCGAAAGGGATTACCATGCGCTGAGTGACCGACAAGTTTCGCCAACTACCTCCGCCCGGCCCCGCGTGGGGCGGCAGCCTCATGGGCACCTCGATTGTCTCGCGCCTGCTGGTGGAGATGGACCTAAAGTTCGTCTCCGGTGTGTTCGCGGCAATCGCGTGTGCGATCCTGGTTGCGCTCGTCGTGGGATTTGCCCGCTACCGACACCCCAGCTTCGAACGCACCACGATGGCGGAATGGTCGATGTTCTTCATCGGCATCCTCGCCCTCGGCGCCGCGCTGTCCGGCCTGACAGATCAGGGCGTGTTCCGTCTAATCGGCTTCTGGATCGGCGCGCCGGTCACCGCAATTACCTGGGCCATTCAGCTGTCACGCTTCGACGGACCGCCAAAATTCACCTGGGGTCTGCCGCTGGTCGGCCCAATGATCTCCGCATCCGTGGCCGGGTGGCTCGCCCGCGACTACGGCCAGTTCTATCACGTTGTGGGCACCGTCTTCTTCCTCATGTCGCTACTGACCGCTGTCCCCACGTTCATCCGCGTGTACTGGGCAGCGTGGCACGGCAAGGTTGACCTCTCCGGCCCGTTGTCGGCAACGGCGTGGGTGCCGCTTGGCGTGATCGGCCAATCCACCACCGCGATGCAGATCCTGTACCCGGGCAAGGTGTCCATCTACTACGGCTACGTCGCCCTCGTGCTCGCGATCCCCCTGGCAATTTGGGCGATGGCGACCTTCTACCCGAACGCGGTGCGCTGGGTGGACTACTCCCCGGCGTGGTGGTCGTGCACCTTCCCGCCCGGCACCGTCAGCATGGGCGGGCACCAGGTGGCGCTGGTGAACGGGTCCCACTGGCTCGACGTCGTAGCGCTTTCCATCCCCGTGTTGCTCATTGTGCACTGGTCTTTGTGCTCCAGCCGCTTTATCAGCTGGGTGCTGGAGGGCCGTCGCGAGGCCGCGCGGAAGCAGCCGCTGCCGTCCGCCCGTTAAAACGGCACGCCGATTTGCCCGCCTTGTGGGGCGGGTTGTTGTTGTGTGGGGTTAGTCGAAGAGGAGTTCCATGGCCCCTGGTGTGGTCATGGGGATGTCGGTGCCGTTGGGGGCGATCCATGTGATGCTCCCGTTGGGGTTGTCGATGTAGCCGAATTGTCCGTTGCGGTCGTCGGCGTTGACACTGTTGTGAAACGGGCACAACTCGGCAAAGTTATCCATGTTGGTCATACCCCCATGCGCCCACGCGGTGATGTGGTGCGTCTGCGTGGTCTCCGCGCTTGTTTTGCAGTCCGGAAACGCGCAGCCTGTGCACAACAGCTTCGACATGGTCTTTTGTTTCGTGTTGGCGAGGCGCTTGGTGCGGTACAGGTTCACCGGTCCGTGTTGCGGGTGAAACGCCGCGACTTCCAAGGTGTCGCCGAATTCGTGGTGGAGGTATTCGGCACCGGTCATGGTGGTGCCGTCGGTCAAGATCAAGGTGACCTCGTCGCCGTCGCCGGCGTGGATGCGCACGTGGTCGTCCACCGGTACCAGGATGATGGGGCGCGGGTGTGCGTGCGGGAGGCTGTCTCCGTCGCGCAGGAGGGTGAACAGTGCCTCGGCCATTTGTGCTGCGGCGGGGTTGTCGGAGGTGATCATCTGGCGCAGCAGGTGTTCGAGGTCGGCGAGGTCTCGCTCGTTGTAGGT
>ERZ1029858.117-NODE-117-length-31555-cov-107.266349_pt1 | contig 31555 bp, 31 predicted proteins | sample MGYA00519237_ERZ1029858 | MGnify/ENA primary metagenome ERZ1029858 (study PRJEB33666, sample SAMEA4610919) | skin metagenome | biome: Human-associated habitat; feature: Malodor aspect; material: skin | place: Philippines | collected 2015-08 ...
GCTCAACGACACACCCCGACAAGTCCTCGGCGGAGCAACCCCACGTGAGATACTCGAGCAACTATTCAAACGTGGCGCATTAACCGCTTGATCCCGCCCCGGAGATTCACCATCCTTTTTTCACCATTTGTCCACGCGCTCGGGAGATGCTCGCCCAGACCCGCCCCACTTGCGAGGGCGTGGGCGCAGCGCCGCGGGCTAGCCTTGGCGGCCATGGAGATTTCGGACACCGTAAGCAACCTCTACTTCGTCCTCGAATACACAGGCGTGCTACTCGCCGCAACCGTCGGCGGCACCGTGGCGAAACGGATGAACTTCGACATCGTGGGGTTCGCCTTCATCGCGTACATATCGTCGCTGGCCGGCGGCCTGATCCGCGACGCCATCCTTAACGACGGCCCCGCCGCCGCCCTCACCAACCCCGGCTACCTCATCACCGCCACAGTGGGCGCGGCCATCGCGTACACCGTAACGCTGCGCGGCAGGCTCTGGGAGAACTTCCGCTTCTACGCGGACATCATCACCATCGGCGTCTGGGCGGTCGCCGGCACGCTTAAAGGCCTGGTCGCGGAGCTGAGCTGGGTACCGTGCCTGCTACTTGCGGTCATCACCGCCACCGGCGGCACGATGATGCGCGACATTGCGCTACGGCGCGTCCCGTCCCTGTTCACCGCCCAGAAGATGACTGTCTTCCCGGCCATCATTTCCTCGGTGATCATGCTGGTGATGAACCACTTCGACCTCGTCCGGGAGGGCATGCTCGCCGCCGCCATCGCCGCGCCGATCTTCGCCATCGCGGTCTACTACGGCGGGGATCGGTTCTCCTTCCTCCAAACTAAGCGCATCGAGCGCCCACTGGAGCAGAAGATCGGCGACGCCCTGGGGATGCACACGGACGAGGCCGAACCGCGAGACAACGGCGAAGATGTCACGCGTGCACTCGAGAACGCCTCAGACGAAGAACTGCTCAAGGTCCTGCGCATCCTGCTGCAAAACGAGGTTCGTGAGCGCACCGAGTCGATTACCTAGCAGCCCCCTACGATGGCGCGCATGTACTTCGACAACGTGCTCACCGCCGTCGGTTTCTCCTTTGCCGTGATGGATCTCATCGGCGTGTTCCTTAACGCGCTGATGGGCGGGCTTGTGGCCAGGCGCATGCGTTTCGACGCCGTCGGGTTCATGCTCGTCTCCATCATTTCCGGCATGGCGGGCGGCATGATCCGCGACGCGCTCATCGGTTCCACGCCGGCCTCCGCGTTGCAGAATCCGTGGTACATCGGCACCGCGCTCGTCGGCTCGCTTGTGGCGTTCGCCCTGCCCATTGAGGGCCGCGCCTGGGAGCTGTTCCGCTTCCACGGCGACATGGTCATCGTCGGCGTGTGGGCGGTCACCGGCACCGTCACCGCCCTGCGCGCGGACGTGACGTGGTTCGGTTGCGTCCTCATGGGGGTGCTCACCGCCACGGGCGGGATGGTCATCCGCGAGATGATGATCGGCCAGATCCCGTCCATTCTTGTGGACCGTCAGTGGTACGTGGTGCCGGCGATAGTGGCGTCGATAAGCGTGCAGCTTTTCTACGACCTCGGCCTGCAGTCCGTGGGCCTGGCGGTCTCCGCGCTGGTGGGCGTCGGGCTGGGCGTGGCCGCGTACTGGTTCAACTGGTCGGTGCCGGGCGTGGAGGCGCTCGCGCCCGTGGACCGGTACTTCACTAGCGTCAAGCACCGCGTGGGGGAGAAGCTTCCGCCCGTCGCCTCTCGACGCCGTCCCGCCACCCTCACCATGATCTCCGCCCCGACCCGCAAGGACGTGCGCGACGAGCTCGCTTCCGTCGACGGCGAGGTCACGCACGAGGAATTTGTTGCGGCGCTGTACCGGGCCTACGGGTTGAAGTAGGGGCTTAGCGGAGAGCGACGTACCGCGATTGGTAGCCCACCTTCACCCGCATGACATCGCCCTGCTCAGTCAGCTCGTACGGCTTCTCGGGCGTGGCACCGCTGTAGTCGGCGTGGATGTCGGTCGGCGAGTGCACCGTGATCGCCCAACCGCCCAACCGCACCGTGGAGCCGAGTGGGAGCGGGTTGCTTCGAGACGCCCCTTCGGTCACATACAACCGCCTGCCAAGATCGCTTCCGCGCTGGAAGTCCCGCTGCATCTCTAATAGCTCCTCCTGGGTGTACTCGTGCGCCTCGATCTCTGCGAGCTCAGTCTGCACCGCCGGGATGGAGTTGAAACCGATGCCGGCCAGCGCAAGAACGGCCGCGAACGCCGGGACCCTGCCGTGTTTCGGGCTGTGCGCGGGGTGGTGTGGTTGGCCGTGGAAGTGGTGCCGCTGGCCCCGGGTGAGGGTCCTGCTGTGGGCCAGCCCGACCGTTCCCATCGTCAGGGCCGTCGCGAGCAGAACAATGCCGGCGAGTTTCGTGCCCGAGCTCATGGCCAAAATAGTGCCGGCGAATGCGGCGAGTGCGCCGACCGTTCCGAGCGTGGTGGTGTTCAATGCGCTATCCCCCTTGATAGACCCCCTGTGTGATTCCGCAGTGTAGCCGCGGCGGTGGCCAGGCGCGCGCCGTGAGAAGATCGGGCCATGCTGTTGCTAGTGGCGCTCGCAGTCGGCGGGCTGATTCCGATCCAGACCGCGGCGAACTCGCGGCTGCGTGTGAGCGTGGGTAACAAGCCGGTGGTCTCCGCGCTGGTGTCTTTTTCCATGGCGCTGCTGGTGGCGGTAGTGGCGACGACGGTTCTGCGGGGCAACCCGCTGCCGCAGTTCGCGGAGGGGGCGGCGGCGCCCTGGTGGGTATGGCTCGGCGGCGTGATGGGCGTGTGCTTCGTGCTGGGCAATATCGTGCTGTTCCCGCGCCTCGGCGCGGTGCAAACGGTGGTGCTGCCGATTTTGGGGCAAGTGATCATGGGGCTGGTGATCGACCGTTTTGGTCTGTTCGGCGCACCCGTGATGGAGGTGTCGTGGCTGCGGGTGCTGGGCGCGTTGGTGGTGCTGGCCGGCATTGTGGTGGTGCTGCGTGCGGGCAAGCGCCCGGCCGTGGAGGGTGACGCAGCCGGGTTGGAGCTGTGGCTCTACCGGTTGCTCGGGGTAATGGTCGGCGTGGGGTCCGCGGTGCAGACTGCGGTGAACGGCTACCTGGGCACCATCGCGGGGTCGTCCCTGCACGCCGGGGAGATCAACCTCACCGTCGGGGTGCTGTTGCTGCTGGTGGCGGCGCTGGCGACCAGCCTGCGGCAGCTTGCGCGCAAGCCGGAGCCGGGGCCGTGGTGGATGTGGCTGGGAGGGCTGGTCGGCGCGGCGTTTGTCATCTCCGGTGCGACGTTGGCGCCGCTTTTGGGCACCGCCACCACGGTGATCGCGTTCAACGCGGGCACGATCGTGGCGGGGCAGGCGCTGGAGGCGCGCGGCGCGTTCGGCGCGAGGAGGAACCCGTTGACGGCGACGCGCCTGGTGGGCCTGGTGGTGATCTTCGTCGGCGTGCTGGCGGTGCGACTGCTGTAGACCCAAACGCCGATATCGGCGTTTACATCTCCAGCCAACACGCAACCTGGGACTTTGCAGAACGGCATACGGTAAACGCCGATATCGGCATTTGCGTCCCTTAACCTCAACCGAAGCTCGAGCAAATAGGGGGATCAAGCTGCGGTTTAGGGTTGCCCGAGTGAACTTGTGTGAAGCAATATCGGCCAAGAGCAATCAGAGGCCGTTGGGGAAGACGAACCTCTCGTCTCGCACTCCGCCGCGCGGACTAGTCACCCGCCGCGGCAATCCCGCTTAGTCACCGGGGGTGGAGTGTGCCGCCATCGATGCGGGCGAAACGCAGCCCGCAAGAAGGGTCCCCACCTATGACGACAACACTGGCCGCACCCCACACCTGCCGCGCGACGCGCAACCGACTCGCGTGGACGCTCGAGATCGAGGGGATGCCGGGGCGGGTACGACGGAGCGTCGAGAAGCATATGCTCCTGCTTCCCGAGGGCGAGCCGGGCGATGTCTGGTTCACGCGCTGGCAGCGCCGCCCCGACCGGACGTACTCGTGCCGCGAGACCATCGTGGCTTCGCGCGCGGAACTCGAGGTCTTCGCCCACGCCATCGACTGCCTCGCGCGCGAGGAAAATTTTCTGGCGAGCATCACGCCACGCTCGTACCATGGGGGACATGTCTACTAAATACCGAGTGCAAAACCCTAAGACCAACGAGATTGTCGAAAGCTTCGACTTCATTACCGACGACGAGCTTGAAAACGTGCTGGACACCGCGAACGACACGTTTAAGCAGTGGCGCGAGAAGAGCTTCGAGGAGCGCGCCGAGGTGCTGCATAAGGTCGCCTCGCTTTTCGACGAGCAGCGTGACGAACTCGCACGCATCATCGCCGAGGAGATGGGCAAGTCGGTTGAGGAAGGCGACGGCGAGGTCGACGACGTCGTAGAGATCTTTAACTACTACGCCGACAACGGCGCTGAGTTCGGAGCCGACGAGGAGATCCCGAACAAGCGCGGCGGCACCTCCGTCATGCGCAAGGTCCCGCTCGGCGTGATCGTGGGCATCATGCCGTGGAACTTCCCGTACTACCAGGTCGCACGCTTCGCGGCCCCGGCGATCATGGCGGGCAACGTCGTGGTGGTCAAGCACGCGGAGATCTGCCCGCGTTCGGCCGCCGCGATTGAAAAGATCTTCGACCAGGCTGGCGCCCCCAAGGGTCTGTACACCAACGTGTACGCGCAGCACTCGCAGATCTCCACGATGATCAAAGACAACCGCGTGCAGGGCGTGTCGCTGACCGGCTCCGAGCGCGCAGGCCGCGCCATCGCATCCCAGGCCGGCGAGGCGCTGAAGAAGTGCGTGCTCGAGCTCGGCGGCACCGACGCGTACGTGGTGCTGGACTCCTCCGACGTGAAGGCGGCGGCCGAGACCGCGTGGAACAAGCGCATCGGCAACGTGGGCCAGGCCTGCACCTCCAACAAGCGCATGATCGTCATTGAGGACATTTACGACGAGTTTGTGCAGGCCCTGGTGGACATCGCCTCCTCCTACAGCGAGGGCGACCCGCTCAACCCGGGCGAGGGCAACGAGTTCTACCCGTTGTCCTCCCGCGACGCGGCCGAGCTTTTGGCGCAGCAGCTGCGTCTGGCCGTGGACGAGGGCGCGAACCTACACGTCGGCGGCGAGGTCACCGGCAAGGGCGCCTACATCACCCCGGCCGTGATCACCGACATCCCCGTCGGCTCCGACTCCTACTACGAGGAGTTCTTCGGTCCGGTGGCCGAGGTGTACAAGGTTTCCTCCGAGGAGGAGGCGATCGAGCTTGCCAACGACTCCCGCTACGGCCTCGGCGGCGCCGTGATGTCCGAGGACGAGGAGCGCGGCAAGCGTGTGGCCGCCAAGATCGACACCGGCATGATCCACGTGAACATCCCGCAGGCCCGCGGTGCCGAGCTGCCGTTCGGCGGCGTGAAGGCGTCCGGCCTGGGCCGCGAGCTCGGCCCGCTGGGCATGGACGAGTTTGTCAACCTGCAGCGCTTCTACGTCGCAGGCTCCGACTCCGCGGTGTAAGCAGTACTACTCGTCCCCGTCGGCGTAGAAGCCGTCGCCGAACGGGTCCCGGATGCGCTCCACCAAGTCCGCCACCGAATCGACCGTGGCGGTGGGGCGGAACGGGTACTTGGCAATCTCGTTGTCATCGGAGATGCCGGTGCGCACGAGCACGGTGCGCATACCCGCCTCCAGCCCGGCCTTGACGTCGGTGTCCATGCGGTCGCCGACCATCACCGTGTTTTCGGAGTGCGCGCCGATGTTGTTCAGCGCCGAGCGCATCATCACCGGGTTCGGCTTGCCCACGTAGTAGGGCTCCCGCCCGGTTACCGCGGTGATCATGGCGGCAACCGATCCGGTCGCTGGCACGACGCCCGCCGGTCCCGGGCCGGTGAGGTCCGGGTTGGTGGCGATGAAGCGCGAACCGTTTCGGATCAGGTTCGACGCGGTGGTCAGTGCCTCGAACGAGTATGTGCGAGTCTCGCCCAGCACCACAAAGTCCGGGTCCGTGTCGGTGAGGATCCAACCAATCTCGTGCAGCGCGGTGGTCAAGCCCGCCTCGCCGATGACATAGGCAGAAGCCTCTCCCGCCTGCTGGGAGAGGAACTTGGCCGTGGCGGTGGCGGAAGTCCAGATCCGCTCAGGCTCAATGTCCAGGCCCATGCGTTGCAGCTTGGCTGACAGGTCACGCGGGGTCTGCATAGAGTTGTTGGTGAGCACCATGAAGTCGAGGTCCTCGCGGCGCAGCGTCTCGATGAAGTCCTTCGCGCCGGGAATCACGTCACCCTCGCGGTGTAGGACGCCGTCCATGTCAGTCAGGTAGGAAATCACTGGTGCTCCTCCACATAATTGGCCAGGTCTTGGGCGGTGGGGCAGGAGGCGTACACGTGCTCGTCGATAGGCACTCCAAACGCGTCCTCGATGCGCACCGCAAGCTCGATGCGGTCTAACGACGACACCCCGCTCTCATCCAGCCTCGTCCCCGGTGCAATGTCCACGCCGGAGACCTCCTCGACGAGCTCCGCGAGGCGCGCGAACGTGTCTCGGGCCTGCGTGGTTTCCGTGTCCTCGGCGAGCTCGAGGCCGCCGAGGTCCAACCGCTGCGAAAGTTCCATGCCGATATGATAAGCCCATGCAACGCTTCGCAGTCCCGGCCGTAACCGTCGTCGCCGCCAGCCTCCTCGCACCTGCTGCCTCCGCGGCGATGGCGGATGACTACACGCCGCACTTCGACCCGGCCCCGCGGCACGTGGTGGGCAAGCAGGGGGACGGGTACACGTACCCGACCTACTACGAGCTGCAGGGGGCACCCGAGGGGGCGACATGGAGGCTCACCGGTGAGGACACCACCGGCAAGTTGATGCAGCTTGAACAAAGGGACAGCAAGCTGGGTGTGCGGCTCAACCACAACGACGCCAACCCGCCACGGCGCGGCGAGAACACCCAAACCCTCGACATCCGCGTCGACTTCCCCGACAAATCCTGGGACTACTACTTTCCCAGCGTCACGCTGATCCCGGACCATGCGTTCTTGTACGACCCGCTGTACGAGCCTGCCGAGGCAAACCCCGGCGATACCGTGACGCTCACCCCGTACAACAACTTCGACCGCTACAACGAGCTCAACCTGTCCATCCCAGAGGATGCAAAGTGGAGAGTGTCCTCTGCCCAAGGGTGGGACGCAACCATCGACGACGCAACCGGCACCATCACCGCTGTAGTGCCGAAAAATTCTTACAGTGGTGCGAACTTCGCGGTAGAAGTCGAGTTCGCCGATGGTTCCAAGCGCAAAACCACCACCTTTATCCGAAACACTGGCGTCGGCGTGGAACTGCCGCCCGCGCCAGAACCGCAGCCGGCGCCGGAACCTGCTCCCGCTCCCGGCCCGGCGCCCGAGGCCGGTTCATCCACCGCGCAGAAGTTGGCCCTGGTCTTTGGAGTGCTGGCGGTGCTGGTCGGCGTGGCAGCGCTTGCGTGGCCGCAGCTGCAGCAGTTCTTGCCAAAGCTGTAACGGCGCGTCGACGGCGGGGGTAGACCACCCGCATGGGGCACCGCAGACCCGTCGGCCTGACACATTCCGCATGAATTCCGGCAGCCGACCCGAACGCCCCAGGTCGCGGCGAGCCCCATGTGGAATCTGTCAAAAACAAAACCGCGGCCAGCCAAGCCCATGGCCGAACCCGCGCCCGGGCATAACGAAAGGGGCGCTCCGCAACCGGAACGCCCCTTCGTCGTTAGGTTAAGGCCCGCTACTCGGCGGCGTTCTCCGGGCCCTCGTCCTCGCCGTCCTGGTCGGGGGTGGCGGCGGTCGGGTCGTCGATCTTCAGGTCCTTGGCTGCCTGGGCGGCCACGGAACGGTCGATCTTGCCCTCGTTGGCCAGGCCCAGCAGGGCGGCGACGGCCATGGACTCCGCGTCGATGTTGAAGAAGCGGCGGGCGGCCTCGCGCGTGTCGGCGAAGCCGAAGCCGTCTGCACCCAGCACGATGTACTGGCCCGGCACGTAGGCGCGGATCTGCTCCTGCAGGTCGGAAGCGAAGTCGGACGTTGCGATGTACGGGCCCGAGGTCTGCTTCAGCTGCTTGGTGGCAAAGGCCTCCTCGACCTCAGCCTCCGGGTTGCGCAGCTGCTCCGTGGCCTTGCGCTGGCCGTCGCGGGCCAGCTCGGTCCAGGAGGTGACGGAGTAGATGGCAGCGCCGACGTTGTACTGCTCCTGCAGGATCTCCTGCGCGCGCAGCGCCTGCTGCATGCCCACGCCGGAGGCCAGGAGGGAGACCTTGTTGTCCAGGTCCTTGCCCTCGTCGTAGAGGTAGATGCCCTTGTGCAGGCCTTCCACGTCCAGGTTCTCCGGGCGTGCCGGCTGGTGGTGGGGCTGGTTGTAGACGGTGATGTAGTACATCACGTTCTCGTCCTTGCCCTCGCCATTGCCGTACATGCGCTCGATGCCCTTGGAGATGATGTACGGCATCTCGTACGCGAACGCCGGGTCGTACGGGACCACGGCCGGGTTGGTGGAAGCCAGGATCGGGGAGTGGCCGTCCATGTGCTGCAGGCCCTCGCCGAACAGGGTGGTGCGGCCGGCGGTGGCGCCGATGATGAAGCCGCGGCCCATCTGGTCGCCGGCGGCCCAGAAGTTGTCGCCGGTGCGCTGGAAGCCGAACATCGAGTAGAAGATGTACATCGGGATCATCGGCTCGCCGTGGGTGGCATACGAGGTCGCCGCGGCGATGAAGGAGGCCGACGAGCCGTCCTCGTTGATGCCCTCGTGCAGGATCTGGCCGTCGGCGGCCTCCCGGTAGGACAGCTGCAGGTCGTGGTCCACCGGCACGTAGTTCTGGCCGTTGGGGTTGTAAATCTTCAACGTCGGGAACCAGGAGTCCAGGCCGAAGGTGCGGGCCTCGTCCGGGATGATCGGCACGACGCGCTTGCCCAGCTCCTTGTCGCGCATGAGCGCCTTGAAGGTGCGCACCAGCGCCATGGTAGAGGCGACTTCCTGCTTGCCGGAGTCCTTGAACAGCGCCTTGAAGGTCTTCTCAAAGTCCGGCTGCCCCAGCGGGGTGTAGGACTCGCGGCGCTCCGGCAGGTAGCCGCCGAGCTCCTCGCGGCGGGCCTTGAGGTACTTGATCTCCTCGGCGTCCTCGCCCGGGTGGTAGTACGGCGGCAGGTACGGGTCCTTCTCCAGCTCTTCGTCGGAGATGGGGATCTGCTGCTTGTCGCGGAAGAGCTTGAGGTCTTCCAGCGTCAGCTTCTTCATCTGGTGGGTGGCGTTGCGGCCCTCGAAGTTGTGGCCCAGGCCGTAGCCCTTCACCGTGTGGGCGAGGATGACGGTCGGCTTGCCCTTGGTCTCCAGCGCGCGCTTGTAGGCGGCGTAGACCTTGCGGTAGTCGTGGCCGCCGCGGCGCAGGTTCCAGATCTCCTCGTCGGTCATGTTCTCGACGAGTTTCTTGGTGCGCTCGTCGCGGCCGAAGAAGTGCTCGCGGACGTAGGCGCCGTCGTTGGCCTTGAAGGTCTGGTAGTCGCCGTCCTTGGTGGTGTTCATGATGTGGACGAGTGCGCCGTCCTCATCCTTTTCCAAAAGCTCGTCCCACTCGCGGCCCCAGACCACCTTGATCACGTTCCAGCCAGCGCCGACGAAGAAGCTCTCCAGCTCCTGGACGATCTGGCCGTTGCCGCGCACCGGGCCGTCGAGACGCTGCAGGTTGCAGTTGATCACGAAGGTGAGGTTGTCCAGACCGTAGAGGGAGGCCATCTGGATCAGGCCGCGGGATTCCGGCTCGTCCATCTCGCCGTCGCCGAGGAACGCCCAGACGTGCTGCTGGTCGGTGTCCTTGATGCCGCGGTTTTGCAGGTACTTGTTAAAGCGCGCCTGGTAGATCGCGTTCATCGGGCCCAGGCCCATGGAGACGGTGGGGAACTCCCAGAAGCCCGGCAAACCGTGCGGGTGCGGGTAGGACGGCAGGCCGCCCTGTTCGCGGGAGTGCTCCTGGCGGAAGCCGTCCAGGTCGTCCTCGCTCAGGCGGCCTTCCATGAAGGCGCGGGCGTACATGCCCGGGGAGGCGTGGCCCTGGAAGAAGATCTGGTCGCCGCCCTGCGGGGCGTCCTTGCCCTTGAAGAAGTGGTTGAAGCCGACTTCGTAGAGGGCTGCGGCGGACGCGTAGGTGGAGATGTGGCCGCCGACCTTGATGCCGGGGCGCTGTGCGCGGTGCACCATCACTGCAGCGTTCCAGCGCATCCAGCGGCGGTAGCGCTTCTCAATCTGCTCGTCGCCGGGGAACTCCGGTTCGAGGTTGGTCGGAATAGTGTTGACCAGGTCGGTGGAGGACAGCGCCGGCAGCGGCACGCGCTTGGCGTTGGCGCGCTCGATCAGGCGCAGCATGAGGTAGCGGGCGCGCTCCGGGTCGGAATCCTCGAGCAGCCCGTCGAGGGAGTCCATCCACTCCTGGGTTTCTTCTGGGTCTGCGTCGTGCAGGTAGGACGCCACGCCTTCGCGCAGCGAGAGAATGTTGGTGTCAACCTCGGCCGCGGTCTTGGCGCGGGCGTCTTCCATCTCGGTTTCTTTCTGGGCCACTTCAACCTCCTGGGTTCATTCGGGCAATACGCCCTCAAGGATACGTCGTTGCGCGCGGTACTTCTTACAGCGGGTGCGCTTTGGTGAGACTAATCACGAGTTTTCGCGCATTCTTTGCTTCTCGACGTTAAGCTGTCGCCCAGAACCAACCTAGATTCATGGAGGACACGGAAACTTGAGTGCCACAGGAGTGGACACCTTCGCCTCACGCCTCGGGGTAAACCCGGGCGATGTGGTGCAAGAGATCGGCTGGGACGATGACGCGGATTGCGCCATCTCAGAAGCCATCGAGGATGCCATTGGTGCCGAACTTCTCGACGAAGACGCCGAGGATCCCTGCGACACCATCCTCCTCTGGTTCCGCGACGGCGACGGGGATCTCGTGGACGACCTGGTAGACGTCGCCCGTGGGCTCGGCCCCGGCGGTCGAATCTGGTTGATGACGCCCGGGGCCGGCTCTGCTGGCGTGGTCCCGCCCAGCGAGATCGCCGAATCCGCCCAGCTGGCCGGCTTTACCCAGACCAAGGCCGACCGGTTCGGCTCCTGGCAGGGCTCTTGCCTCACACCGCGCAGCCGGTAGCCGGTTTCCGCGCGTGGCGGGACCGGGCAGTAACGCGAATGGTCCCGTTCCGGAGTGCCGGATCGGGACCATTGATGTGGTGCGCCATGACGGGCTCGAACCGCCGACCTACTGGGTGTAAACCAGTTGCTCTTCCAGCTGAGCTAACGGCGCGCGTAGCAAGCAGAGTAGCAGAGCCCTTACTGGAAACGAAAACTGCTGTTGGGCCGGGTAGGTCAGCCCATCCCGGCCGAGGATGCTTACCCCAGGATGCTTACTTCTCGAGTGCGGTGGCGGGCGCGACCGGAGGTTCGTAGAGAAGTAAGCGTTTAGGGGTAAGCATCTAGCCCGTGGCGGGGCTGTGTGGCGGACCTACAGCGCCCGGGCCTCGATGGCGGCGAGGATGCCCAGCTCGAAGCAGGGGGAGGGCCCGTTGAACTCCACGTCGGCGACATCCCACTGCGAGAACCGCACCCCGGCCGACCCGGCCGCCGACCCTTTGGAATCTGGGACGACAGCGAGGTCCCAGAGTTCAACCCCGGCGGCAGCGCAGGCTCGGCCCGCCCGGGTTTCCAACGACCCTGGTCGGGCAAGGGAGAACAGGGCGTCCTCGTCCGCCTCGGCTACTTGGGCCAGCACCGCGAACGGGCGGGTGGGAAACAGGGCGGGGTGGTCGGCGACGGCGTCTTCCACGTCCTCGGCTTCGATGCGGTCCGCGAGCTCCACGCCCGCTGCCCGCAACACATGTAGGGCGGAGTGGAGCTGCTCGAGGTCAATGGGCATTATCAGTCCCCTTCGGGCAAGGAAAAGCTAACGTTCTTCTTCCTTATCGTAGGCCTTGGCCCACGGGTTGGCCCGGGAAGATCCGTAGCGTTGGCGGGCCCGGGAGGGGGCCGGGTTGGGGTCGGGTCCGGGGGCGCCGGAGGTGGCGTCGTCAAGCAGTTGCTCCTGCTCGGCCTCGAAGCGGCGGCGCTCGCGCGAGTCGGAATACAGGAAGTAGATCAGGCCGGCGGGCGCGGCGATGCCGAAGAATATCCACTGCAGCCCGTAGGAGAGGTGGTTGCCGGTTTCCAGCTGCGGCAGCGGGATGGGGTCGAGCACGCCGGGTTGGTCGCCGAGCAGCTGGAGGTACGGCGAGGCCAGGCTCTGCCCCACGAGTTCTCCAACTTGGATGGGGCTGATGGAGTAGACCATGTCGTAGCCCTGCTCGTGCATGGGGGCGTTGGGGTGTACTCCTTCGTCGGCGCGGAGCATGCCGGTGATGGTGACCTCGCCGGTGGGTGCGGGCGCGATGTCGGGCACCTGGGTGGAGTCCTGCGCCTTGACCCAGCCGCGGTGGACGAGGATCGCGTGGCCGTCGTCGAGCGTGAACGGGGTGAGCACTTGGAAGGCCGGGGTGCCGTCGACGGGCCGCAGGCGCAGCAGCACGTCCGGTCCCGTATACCGCCCGGTGGCGACAACGCGGGACCACTCGGCGCCGTCGCCCAAGGACCCGCCCGGACCCAAGCGCGACGACAGCGGCTCTGGGTCGTGCTCGAAGGCGGCGGAGATGTGCTCGTTGCGCTCTACTAGCGCCTCGTTTTTGCCCAGCTGCCACGGAGCCAGGAACGTGAATGCGTAGTAGGAGAACACCCCGATTAAAAGCGCCGCGATGACCCAGCCGGGGGTAAGCATCTGCCGCCACCACGGTTTCGACGATTGCTTGTTGGCGCTCACGCCGGGTTAGTCTAGTCGCTCACGCACCCAGGCAATAATGCCGTCAGCTGCGGACTCGATCTGCTCGCGCACCACGGTGAAGCCCTCCGGCCCGCCGTAGTAGGGGTCGGCCACGCCCGCGCCGTCCGGGGAGTCGGGGTCGAACGAACGGATGAGTCGCACCTTGTCCTCGTCCACGCCGCGGGCGACCAGCTCGGAGACGTGGTTCGTGTCCAGCGCGACAATCAGGTCGGCCTGCTCCTGGGCGTGGCCGAACTGCTGCGCGCGGTGCGCCTCGCCGTCGTAACCGTGCGCGGCCAGCTCGGCGCGCGCCCGCTCGTCGGCCTTGTGCCCGACGTGCCAGCCGCCAATGCCTGACGACGTCACCGTCACAGCATCCCCCAACCCGGCCTCAGCCAACTTGTCGCGCACGATCACCTCCGCCATGGGCGAGCGGCAGATGTTGCCGGTGCAGACGAAATCGATGTGCAACTTAGAACTCACGAATGATCCTTTCTAGTTCTGCGGCGTCGCGCGCCACATAGTCAGCCAAATCCCACTCCTCGGCGGCGCCGTAGCCCCAGGTCGCGGCCACGCTCGGGATGCCGAATTCTTTCGCGCCCTCGAAGTCGTGCAGCCGGTCGCCGATCATCAGAGGCCGCTCGGGCTTAGCTGTGTCCAGCACGTAGCGGATCACGTCGACCTTCTTCGCGCGCTTTCCGTCGTTGGACGCGGCGCCGAGGAAGTCGATGTGTTCCAAAAGCCCCGCACGCTCTAGGGCGGCGCGTGCGAAGCGTTCGCTTTTCGACGTCGCCGTGCACACGCGGTAGCCCTCCCCGGCCAACTGCTCCACCAGGGCAGCCATTCCCGGGTAGACCTCGAAGCGCTGCCAGCCCTCGCCGGACATGTAGTCCGAATAGGCGCGCATGGCGGTTTCAACCTGCTCATCGTCCATGCCAAGCGAGTGCATCGTCTCCGGCATGGGCGGGCCGGGGATGCGGCGGATAAATTCCTCGCTGGGTTTGTCCCACCGAACGGCCTCCAAGCCGATGAGGAAACCCTGGCGGATGCCGGGGTAGGAGTCGATGAGGGTGCCGTCGACGTCGAAAAGCAAAGTGGCGTTCACACCTGCCCACTGTTCCAAATTTGTAGGCTTGCTGCCATGACAGACGTAACTGTGCAAACGATTGTGGACGCACTCGAGGCCGCCTACCCGCCCGCGCTGGCGGAAAGCTGGGACCAGGTGGGGCTCATCTGCGGCGACCCGGACGCGAAGGTGACCAAGGTGGCTTTCGCGCTCGACTGCACTCAGGAGGTGGCTGAGCGCGCCGTCGCCGCCGGCGCCCAGCTGCTCGTCGTGCACCACCCGCTGCTGCTGCGCGGCGTGCACTCCGTGGCCGCGAACACCCCGAAGGGCAAGGTCATCCACACCCTGCTTACCGGCGGCTGCGCGCTGTTCGCCGCGCACACCAACGCGGACTCCGCCCGCCCGGGCGTTTCGGACAAGCTCGCGGAGCTCGTCGGCATCACACCCGGTCGCCCCATCAAGCCGGTGCGTCTGGGCGCTATGGACCACTGGGGCGTGCACGTGCCGCCGAGCGCCGCCGCCGACCTGAAAAAGGCGCTGTTTGAGGCCGGCGCCGGCGAGATCGGCAACTACCGCGAGTGCGCCTTCTCTTTCGAAGGCACCGGCGAGTTCACCCCCGTCGAGGGCGCGAACCCCACCGACGGGGCTGTGGGCACGCACTACACCGGGGACGAGGTCCGCATCGAGTTTGTGGCGAGGGCGGGGGACCGCCGGAGGATCGTCGAGAAGCTGCGCGAAGCCCACCCCTACGAAGAGCCCGCGTTCGACGTGGTGCAGATGGCCGACACCCGCGACCTCGATAAAGCGACCGGCTTGGGCCGCATCGGCGAGCTGGAAGAGCCGATGACGCTGCGCGAATTCACCCAGCAGGTGGCCAACGCGCTGCCGGCAACCGCGTGGGGGGTGCGCGCGGCCGGGGACCCCGATCAGGTGGTGCGCAAGGTTGCGGTCTCTTCCGGCGCTGGCGACAGCTTCCTTGCCGACGTGGCAAAGCTCGGCGTGGACGTCTACGTCACCTCCGACCTGCGCCACCACCCGGTGGACGAGCACCTGCGCGCCGGGGGGCCGGCCGTGATCGACACCGCGCACTGGGCCAGCGAGTTTCCGTGGACCGAGCAGGCGGAGAGTATCGTGGCTCCGTTAGGCGTGGACACCGAGATCCTGTGCATCCGCACGGATCCGTGGACCATCTCCGCGCACCCGCAGTAAAGGAGTACCGATGCACCTTTCCAAAGACCTGCAGCCCGTCCTCCTGCAGCTCGCGCAGGCAGACGCCGCGTCTTCGAAGCCGCGCGTGCGCCCCGAGGAGCAGGAGCTTCAGAAGCTTATCGACGAACGCCAGCGCCTCACCGACGCCTCCGCCGCAGCCCAGCTCGCGGTGGACGACATGGAGCTGGAGATCCTGCGCATCCAGGAAGACGAGCGGAAGCTGAAGAAGCGCGAGCTGGACGACAAGCGCCAGCTCACCGCCGAAACCGACCCCGAGCGCCGCAAGGACTTGGAGCACGACCGCTACGCCGCGAAATCCCGCATCGCGGACCTGCTCTCCGAGCTCAAGGAGGCGCACAACGAGATCGCCGCGCTGCGCAACAACCGCGACGTGCACGCCGCCCGCGTGGATGAGGCCAACCGCAAGGTCGAGGCCGCCCAGCGCGCCGTGGACGCCCTGCCGGAGGACGATGTTGTGGACACCGAGGCGCTGCGCGCGCAGCTGCCCTCCGATGTGTTGAGGGCCTACGACAACATCGGCGCCGCCAAGTTCAACGGGCGCGTGTGCAACGGCTGCTTCATCCAGCTGCCACAGGCCGAGCGCGCCGAGGTGCTCGCCGAGCCCGAGGACGAGCTCCCCACCTGCCCGAACTGCGGCACCCTGCTCGTGCGGGTCAACCCAGTTACGGAGTAGACGATGCAGGTTTCCATGTACTGCGACGGCGGCTCCCGCGGCAACCCGGGTGTCGCCGGCTCCGGCTCCGTGGTCTACGACGCGGACGGCGAAACCCTGGCCGAAATCGCCTACGTGGTGGGAAGCAAATCCACCAACAACGTCGCCGAGTACTACGGACTGGTCCGCGGCCTGGAGGCCTGCCAGCAGGTTGGCGCCAGCGAAGTGGACGTGTTCATGGATTCCAAGCTGGTGGTCGAGCAGATGACCGGCCGCTGGAAAATCAAGCACCCCGACATGCAGAAGCTGGCCCGCGAGGCCCGCGACCTCGCCTCGTCGTTTGAGAAGGTCACCTACACCTGGGTCCCGCGCGCGAAGAACAAAAAGGCCGACGAGCTGTCCAACGTGGCCATGGACGCCGCAGCCCGCGGCGACAAACCCGGCATAGTCAAAGGCACCGGCGTGTGGGTGGGGGAGAAGCAGGGGGAACCGGAGGGCGCCCAGAAGCCCTCGCACCAGACCGCGAGCCCCGCGCACTGGTCCGGCACCGACGCGCCGCGCACCAGGTTCATCCTGCTGCGCCACGGGCAGACGCAGCACTCGGCGGAGCAGCGCTTCTCCGGCACGTCCGAGCCGGAGCTGACCGACACCGGCCGCGACCAGGCGCGCCGGGCCGCCGACGCGCTACACACGTTCGGTCGCATCGACGCCATCGTCGCGTCCCCGCAGGCCCGCGCGCAGGGCACCGCCCGCATCGCCGCTGGCGTCCTCGGCCTGGACATCGCGACCGAGGAAGGCCTGCGCGAGATGGCGTTCGGCGACTTTGAGGGGCTCACCCGCGACGAGGCCGTGGCCAGGGACGCAGGCGTGTTCGAGCAGTGGCAGGCCTCGCCGAACAACGCGCCCCCCGGCGGGGAATCCCTGACCGCGCTGCACCGCCGCGTGTCCCGGACCCGCCTGAAGCTTCAGGAACGCTACGAGGGCCAGACGGTGCTGGTGGTCACGCACATGACGCCGGTGAAGTCCTTCATCCGGCAGGGCCTCGGGGCGAACGCGGACATGTTCAAGCACCTGTTCCTGGACCTGGCCAGCATCTCGGTCGTCGACTTCTACGGCGACTACGGCGTGGTCCGCTGCGTCAACGACGTAGCCCACCACAGGTAGGGCGTCGCGGGCCTGCCGCGAGCACGAGGATCCAGCTACTAAGACCCAGCTATCAGGCCTAAAATCGGCTGTTAGCTGGATCCTGGTAGCTGGATCCGGCGATTGGGGCGCGAAAAGGAACGTGACGGCGGCGCGGGGAGGCGGAAGCGCAGCGCGGGGAGGCGGACGGCAGCGCGGGGAGGCGGAAGCGCGGCGCGCGGTGGTGGGCCGGAGGTTGAACGTCGAGAAGCAAGAAGCGTAAGCTCACACACGCGAATGAGCCGGCCGGGCGGCCGCGGCGCTGCGAACCACCGCGAAGCGGGAAGGCGCAGGTCGAGGAAAGTCCGGACTCCACAGGGCACGGTGGTTGCTAACAGCAACCCGGAGCGATCCGCGGGAAAGTGCAACAGAAAGTAGACCGCCTCGGCAACGAGGTCAGGGTGAAAGGGTGCGGTAAGAGCGCACCGGCATCGGCGGTGACGCAGGTGGCCAGGTAAACCCCACCGGGAGCAAGGCAAGAATCTCTGCGCACGCGCAGGGGTCGTCGGACGCAGGCTGCCCGCCCAGTCCGAAGGTAGCTGCTTGAGGCGCCCAGCAATGGGTGGCCCAGATGGATGGTCGCCGCCCCGCAAGGGGAACAGAATCCGGCTCACAGGCCGACTCATTCGCCCTTTTCGTGGCACGATGGCTGCTTATGAAGCTCTACGCCGCGCCCCTGAACTTCCGGCCGATCGCGCGCGAATTCGACGTGCGCACCGGGTTCGCGCCGTCGTTGCATGCCGAGGCGTCGCAGCTTGAAGACCGCTTTGCGCGTGTGCGTATCGACGCCCGTTCCGTCCCCCTCGTCACCATCGACCCCGCCGGATCGATGGACCTGGACCAAGCCGTCCACATTGAACGGCGCGGGGGCGGGTTTGTGGTGCGCTACGCCATCGCCGATGTGGCCGCGTTCGTGGAACCGGACTCGGCGGTGGCGGAAGAGTCCCTGGAGCGGGGCCAGACGATCTACCTGCCCGACGAGCCGGCGCGCCTGCACCCAGAAGAACTGTCGGAGGGCTCGGCCTCGCTGCTGCCGGACGTGGACCGCCCCGCAGTGCTCTGGACGTTCGAGTTAGACGACGCCGGGGAGGTGGATTCCGCGCACGTGGAGCGCGCGCTGGTGCGCTCGGTAGCTCGCTTGGACTACGAGGGCGTGCACGCGGACATGCAGGCGGGCACGGTGCACCCCTCTGTGGCTTTGCTGGAGGAGGTGGGGAAGTTGCGCCAGCAGTCGTCGCTTCGTAGGCACGCGATCAACCTGCGCCTGCCGTCAGTGCGTGTGGTCGGCGACGGCGACACATTTGAGCTGGTCATCGAGCCCCGTCACCCGGTGATGGACTACAACTCCGAAATCTCCCTGCTCACCGGCATGGTGGCGGGCCGGATGATGGTGGACGCGGGCGTGGGTTTCCTGCGCACCCTGGGCGCTGCGGATGCTGGCGGGGAGACGGACTTCCGCAGAGAAGCCGGTAACCTCGGCTACCCTGCCGAAGAGGTCGCCGGGGACATCGGAGAGTTTCTCGCCGGCGTAGACGCCGACACCCCGCGTGGCATGGCCGTCATGCGCGAGGCGCAGAAACTCCTGCGCGGGTCCGGGTACGTGGACCTGTCGGCGGGTGAGCCCGAGGTCCACGCCGGCATCGGCGGGTACTACTCGCACGTCACAGCACCGCTTCGGCGGTTGATCGACCGCTACGCCACCGAAGTGTGCCTGGCCATCTGCGCCGGCACGGAGGTGCCGGAGTGGGTGATGCGCGACGCGCCCCGGGTGATCAAGACCATGGGCCGGTCCTCCCAGCTGGCCAACACCGTGGAAAAAGCGTGCCTGCACCTCACCGAAGCCACGGTGCTTGCACCGTGGGTGGGCCACAACTTCGACGGCGTGACACTGAAAACGGGCGAGGACGCCGCGCGGGTGTTCATCGTCGACCCTCCGGTGCTCGCGCCGTCTACAGGCGCGCCCGAGGAAGGCGCGGAGACGAAGTTCTCCCTCGTGCGGGCGGATCCGGCGGCCCGCGAGGTCAATTTCGCCTGGCCCGCGGACTAGGTGGGGGCCTTACCCCTCCACCCGGGCGGGCTCGCCGGCGGTGACCTCAATAACTTCGAACTCGCGGGCCATGGTTGTAGCGAACGCATCGGCGTTTTGCACCGGCACAAACGCGATCACGGCGTTGGAGGTGCCAGCGGCAGCGGGGCGGGCGGCGACGGCGCCGCGCTTACGGGCGAGTGCGACCAGGGCATCCGGTGTGGCCAAGTCGTGGGACTCCGTCGGGGAGTTCAGCAGCGTGAAGAGTTCGTTGGCGCGCCGCGAGCGCAGGGCTTTCGCGGCGGCCAGGGAGCGCAGCGTCTCGGATTCGCAGAACTGCACCCAACGCCGCGCGGTCTCCGGCGCAGGCGCTTGCTCGTCGCCCGCGGCGTGGCGGGCCTCGACCCATTGGACGGTGCGGCCGGAGGCGTCGGGAAGCTGGCGCAATGAGGTGACGCCGAAGTTGGCGCACGCCGCGTCGATGAACGCGCGGTGGTCGACGATAGCGTCCCGGGACTCGACGAACGGCTCGCCGAGGTCCGCAGCCAGCGAGAACACGCGGACACCGTGCCGCGACGGGTGCGGCGCTTGCGTGAGCGAACCGTCCGCGTAGTCCACCACCGAGACACCGCCGCCGCCGCGCAGGGCTACGGAGTGGCGCGCCCGCAGCGCGGGCAGGGAGGAATACGTCTCAACCGCATGGGAGCAGATGTCGGCCAGCCGGGCGCGGAACGGGGCCGTATCCACGTCGTCGTGGCCGGCCGCGAGGGCCAGCGCGATCGCGGCATCGGCGGCGTACAGCGCGCCGAGGCCGGCGCCGACCGGAACGTCGGACTCAACGGTGATGTCTACGCCGGCTGTGTCGCGGGAGAGCACCTGGCGCTGCACGAGCGTGTGCACCAGGCCCCACCAGCGCCGCGCGAGGCCGTCGGCGGGTTCTTCATCATGACGCCACTGCGCAGAAAACTCCTGGCCCAGCGGGCCGCGCGCGGCGATGGAGACAAGGTTGTCCTCCCGCGGGCTCACCGCGGCGGCCGCGCGCGAGGCGACGGTGCCCGCCAAGGTCACGCCGCCGAAATGGTCCACGTTTTCACCGATGAGTACCCACGTGCCCGGCGCGGAGGCCACGCGGCCTTCACCGGGGTGCGCTGCGCGAACGCGCTCCACAGGGGACTGCGAGGGGGTTTTAAACACTGCCATGTCACGCTCCTTCAACCGCAACCACACTACCAACCGCCCCGGTACAGTCGGACGGGCAAAGAACCCTGAACGATAGGAGCGCGAACATGGCTGACGAGCAGTACTACTACAACCCCACCACCGGCGAGGTCACCCAGGGCAAGGAGGCCGCGTGGGACAACCGCATGGGCCCGTACGCGACCCGCGAGGAGGCGGAGTCCGCCCTGCAGATCGCGGCGCAGCGCAACAAGCGCGCGGACAACGAGGAAGAGGCGGACGACAACTGGGGCGAGGCCCCGTCCTGGGAGAAGTAAACCCTACGGCTTGATCTTTTTAAACGCCTTGCGCACCTCGCGCACGGCGTCGTCGTAGCCGGCGAGCGCCTGCTCCCCGCGGTCGAGCTCGCGCTGGTAGAGCATGCCGTAGGCGAAGGTGTCCTCGCCGCGCTCACGGGCTTCGCCAGCGAGCCGCTGGATGCGGTCGCGCGAGGTGACGGCGTCCTGGAAGTCGCCCAACTTGGACTGCAGCGCCTTGCACGCCTTCGCCAGACGCTCAGCTTTAAGCCCCGCATCCGCCGCGGCGTTTGCGGAGTAGCGCAGCTTCTTGGCGGCCTTGCGCACGTCGTGGACGTAGTCCTCGCGCTCGTGCAGCGGCAGGTCGGTGTCGTGGTAGTGCTCGTCGACCTTGTTGTGGCGTTTTTTCAGCTTCTTGTAGCCGCGCTCCAGGTGGTCGTAGAGGACCTCCTTCGACTGCTTCTTTTCCTTCCTTCCGGAAGCCTCTTGCTTCGCGACGGGCGGTTGCGCCAGCAACCCGTCAATCGCGTCCAGCAAGTCCATGAACCGCTGTGAATTGAGCATGTCCACGATCTCGGCGTGGGCCTGGTTGTAGTCCCGGCGCATGTCGCCTGCGATGTGGGCGCGGGCTGCCTCGTCGACGAGCCCCGACTCGTCGGAATCCAGCAGCTCCAAGAACCGCTCTTCCACCACCTCGGCGTCGCGGGCGACACCGAGGACGCCGGCGGCGTGCTTGAGCTCGTCTTCCAGTGAGGCAAGCTGCTCGCCCTCCAAGATGCCCTCGAACGTTTCCAGCAGCGAGCGCATCTCGCGGGTAGCCACCCGCAGCTGGTGCACCGAGTCGAACTCGTCGGCGCGCACGCGCGGCTCCCACGCGACAATGGCGTCGCGCTGCTTGCGCAGGGATTCCACCACGGCGGCGGCAGGCGAGTCGCTGTCAAGCTCGGCGCGCATGTGCGGGGGCAGGGGCGCGGTCTTTACCGAATCGCCCAGCGCGGTGGAAAGCTTCGACGGCGAGGAGGACTTCCGCGCTCCCGCCGAGATCAGGAACGAGGTGCCCTGGTTGATCAGGGTGTTGCCCTCGTCGGTGCCGGCGAGGGCTTCCGACAGTTCCAGCTCCCACTCGCGCCAGCTGGTGCGCTCGCCGCCGGGCAAAAGCGACCAGGCGGTGACGTGGTCGTCGCAAAACTCCGCGACCTCGCCTTGAGCGCCCGCCAAGGTGATCTCCACTCGGCGGTTGTCCACCTGCGCCACTGGGGCGAGTTCCGCGTTGCGCACGATCGAGCGCACGCACGCCAGCAACGTTTCGGGCACGACCGAAGGGTCGTCGAGAGGCACCCGCACCTCGTTTCGCCCGCCTTCCTTGGGCAACTTGAGGTGCCAGCCGTCGTCCGCCCCGCCGGTGCGGCGGCGCAGCGTGATCTTTGAGCGCGTCAGACGCAGGTCTTCCGTGTCGTAGTAGACGGCGGAGAGGTTGTGCTCGCGCATGGTCCTAATTTCGTCCACGCCGGGAAGTTGGGTCAGGTCCGGCAAGCCGGTGCCCTCGTCGACGGCGAGCTTGATTTCCACCTCGAGGAACTGCTCGGGTGCGTGTGCAGCCATGATCGTTGTCCTCCTTCAATAGTTTGTTAACCCCCAAGCTTAGCCTGCGTGGCCGCACCCGCAGGGCCGCTACAGTAAACGGGTATGAGCGCCCAAACAGACAACGTGCTGCGCCTGGTGGAGCAGCAGGACATCGCATTCATCCGCCTCTGGTTCACCGACATCTTCGGTTCCCTGAAAACGGTGATGATGTCGCCGGCCGAGCTGGAAAGCGCCTTCGAGGAGGGCGTCGGCTTCGACGGCTCCTCCATCGAAGGCTTTTCCCGCATCTCGGAGTCGGACACGCTGCTGCGGCCCGACCCGTCGACGTACCAGCCGCTGCCGTTCGACGAAGACTCGGGCCTACAAACCGCGCGCATGTTCTGCGACATCACCATGCCCGACGGCGATCCGCTCTACGCCGACCCGCGCCAGGTGCTGCGCCGCCAGATAGGCGCCGCGCGCGACATGGGGTTCGAGTTTCTGGCTAGCCCGGAAATCGAGTTCTACGTGGTCAAACCCGGCCAGGGCGACCAGCCGCCCACCCCGGCAGACAAAGGCGGCTACTTCGACCAAGCCAAGCGCAACGAGGCGCCCAGGCTGCGCCGGCAGGCAGTCTCCGCGCTGGAGTACATGGGCATTGTCACCGAGTTCTCCCACCACGAGGGCTCGCCGGGCCAGCAGGAGATCGACCTGCGCCACACCGACGCCCTGACCATGGCGGACAACATTGTCACCTTCCGCTACATCGTGAAAACGGTCGCGGAGATCAACGGCGTGCACGCAACCTTCATGCCCAAGCCGTTTGCCAACCTCGAGGGCTCGGCTATGCACACGCACTTCTCCCTGTTCGAGGGCGACACCAACGCGTTCCACGACCCGGACGATGAGATCAGCCTGTCCACCACGGGCCGGCAGTTCATCGCCGGCATCATCGAGCACGCAGCCGAGATCTCCGCGGTGACCAACCAGTGGGTGAACTCGTACAAGCGCCTCCAGTTCGGCTCGGAGGCGCCCACCGCCGCTACCTGGGGCATCTCCAACCGCTCCGCGATGGTGCGCGTGCCCACCTACCGCCTGCGCAAGGCGGAGTCGCGCCGGGCGGAGGTGCGTTCCCTGGATTCGGCGTGCAACCCCTACCTGGCGTTCGCGGCCGTGCTCGCCGCGGGCCTGAAGGGCATTGAGGAGGGCTACGACCTGGACGAGCCGGCGCGCGATGATGTCTTCGCGCTCACCCGCCGCGAGCGCCGCGCGATGGGCTACCGCGACCTGCCCAACTCCCTCGACCAGGCGCTGCGCCACCTGGAGCGCTCCGAGTTCATGGCGGAGGTGCTGGGCGAGCAGGTCTTCGAGTTCTTCCTGCGCGCAAAGTGGGACGAGTGGCACGATTACACCGCCCAGATCACGCCGTGGGAGATCGACACCGGGATTGACCTGTGATTTCGCCCGCCAAACTCGGCCTGACCAGCCCGCGCGCCGCCGAGGACATCGAGGGGCTTTCGCTTGACGACGACGCTTCGCTCTACACCCTCGCCGGCGCGGGCGACCCCGACCTGGCGCTGAACAACGCCCACCGGTTGCACGACGCGCTCGGCGACGGCTGGGGTGAACTGCGCGCGGCTGTAACCGGCAATCCCGTCTTCCGCACCCGCCTGTTCGCCCTGCTTGGCGGTTCTACCGCGCTGGCGGACCACCTGATAGCCAACCCGGATCAATGGCGCCTGCTGCTGAAAGACGTCCCCGGCCGCGAGGAGCTCTACCGCACCATGCTCGCCGCGGTGGGGGTGGACGCGGACGGGCCGGGACTGTACAGGGCGGGGGAGGGCGAAGTTGGCGTCGCGAAGCTTCGGCTTAAAAACGCCCACCGCAGCCTGGTCATGCGCATCGCCGCAGCCGACCTGGCGGGCACGTTCGCCGCGGTGAAGGGCCACGGCGAGGGCGAGCCGATGAGCTACAGCTACACCACCGAGCGGCTGACCTGGCTGGCGGACGCGGCGCTTACGGCGGCGCTCGCGGTGGCGGTGCGTTCGGTGTACGGCGACGACGACGTGGACGCCGAGCTTGCGGTGATAGCCATGGGCAAGTGCGGCGCCGGCGAGCTGAACTACATCTCTGACGTGGACGTGGTGTTCGTGGCGGAGCCGGCGTCGCCCAAGATCACCCGTGCGGCTGCGGAGATGATGCGCATCGGATCTGCCTGCTTTTTCGACGTGGACGCGAACCTGCGCCCCGAAGGCGCCTCCGGGGCACTGGTGCGGACACTGGACTCGCACCGGGCGTACTACCGCAAGTGGGCCGAGACCTGGGAGTTCCAAGCGCTGCTGAAAGCCCGCCCGATGACGGGCACCATGGAGTTGGGCCGCGCGTACTCGGAGGCGATCGCGCCGCTGGTGTGGGAGGCCTCCCAGCGCGACAGCTTCGTCGAGGACGTCCAGGCCATGCGCCGGCGCGTGCTGGAAAACGTCCCGGCGGACGTGCGCCGCCGGGAGCTGAAACTGGGCCCTGGGGGCCTGCGCGACGTGGAGTTCGCCGTGCAGCTGCTGCAGCTCGTGCACGGGCGCATCGACGACACGCTCCGCGCGCGTAACACGTTGGACGCCCTTGCCGCGCTTGCTGCGGCCGGCTACGTCGGGCGCGAAGACGCGAAGGTGCTCACGGAAGCGTACGAATTCCTCCGCCTGCTCGAGCACCGTCTGCAGCTGCAGCGCTTCAAGCGCACCCACCAGCTGCCCGAACCCGACGACGAGAAGCGTAACCGGTGGCTCGCGCGCGCCGCCGGTTTTTCCGCCGACCAGCGCGGCACCGCCGTCGAGGGGCTGTACCGCGAGCTCAAACGCGTGCGGCGCGACGTCGCCGACTTGCACGAGCGCCTGTTCTACCGGCCGCTGCTCGGGGCGGTGGCGGATATGTCCGTCGGCGAGGCCACGCTGTCCGCCGACGCGGTCAAGGCGCAGCTGGCGGCGCTGGGCTACCGCCACCCGGCGCGCGCCTTCGACCACCTGTCCGCCCTGGTGAAAGGCAGCTCTCGGAAGGCGAAGTTGCAGGCGATCCTCTTGCCGTCGCTGATGCACTGGCTCGCGGACACCGCAGACCCCGGCCAGGGCCTGCTCAACTACCGCAAGCTGTCGGAGGCCGCGGTGGATCGCAGCTGGTTCCTGCGCATGCTGCGCGACGAGGGCGTGGCTTCCCAGCGCCTCATGCACATCCTCGGCACCTCGCCGTACGCCGCCGATTTGATCATCTCCGCGCCCGACGTGGTCAAGCTGTTCGGCGACGGCTCGAACGGCCCGCGGCTGCTGGAGCCCGCGCCCGACCAGGTGCATAAGGCGGTTGTCGCCTCCGCGAAGCGCCACCAGGCGGACCCCGACAAGGCTGTGGCGGTGGCGCGCTCGCTGCGCCGCGCCGAGCTTGCCCGGATCGCGTCGGCCGACCTGCTGGGGCTCATGGATGTGCGCCAGGTCTGCCTCGAGCTGACGTACGTCTGGGAGGCGGTGCTCGAGGCCGCGCTGCGCGCCGAAGTGTTCGCCGATCTCGCGTCCTCGCCTCACGACGAGCCTCCGGCCCGCCTCGCCGTCATCGGCATGGGCCGCCTCGGCGGCGCCGAACTCGGCTACGGCTCCGACGCGGACGTGATCGTGGTGGCCGAACCGACCGGGGCCGTCGCCGAGGCGGACGCGATCGCGTGGGCGGCGAAGATCGTGGACCAGATGCGCGCGCGCCTGTCCAAGCCCTCCGGGGACCCGCCGCTGGAGGTGGATCTGGGCCTGCGCCCCGAGGGTCGCTCTGGTGCGGTGGTGCGCACCATCGCCAGCTACGAGCGCTACTACCGCGAGTGGGGCGAGGTGTGGGAGCGCCAGGCCCTGCTGCGCGCGGCCGTGGTCGCCGGCGACCGGGGGGTGGGCGACGCGTTCCTTCAGGCTATCGACGCGTTCCGCTACCCCGACGGCGGCGCCAAACCCGCCGACATCCGAGAGATCCGCCGCATCAAAGCCCGGGTGGACAACGAGCGCCTGCCCCGGAACGCGGACCGCGCCACCCACACCAAGCTCGGCCGCGGCGCTTTGGCGGACGTGGAATGGACCGTGCAGCTGCTCACCATGCAGCACGCCCACACCCACGAGGAGCTGCGCACCCCATCCACCCTGGACGCGCTGGACTTCCTGGCCGAGTTGGACGACCCGTCCGTCATCCGCGGCGTCGACGCCGATGTGCTGCGCACCGCCTGGCTCACGGCTACCCGCGCCCGCAACGCAATCGTGCTGGTCACCGGCAAACGCGCCGACCAGCTGCCCGCGCCGGGCCCCCAACTCGCCCAGGTGGCTGGATCCGCCGGCTACGACCCGGACGACCAGCAGGAGTTCTTAGAGGACTACCTGCGCATCACCCGCCGCGCCCACCAGGTGGTGGAGGAGGTGTTCTGGGGCGAGGTGTCGTCGCTGGAGTTTGATTAGGTGGCGGGCGGGACGGCGTCGACAGGCAATATGCTCGTGCCCATGGCAGTGAATATGACGATCGACCTGAATGACGCCACCTTCGCCGACTTGGTCGCGCTGGTGGACGCCGCGCGCGTGGCCGGCGTGGACCCGAAAACCGCGCTTGAGCTGGACGGCGAGACGCTGAGCATCACCGTCGAACCTCGTCCTCAGGCTCCCGCGCGCGAGGCGGCACCCGAGAAGGAACGCACGATCGCCCCGCTCGGCGACGCCGCGATCCGCTCCGTGGTGGATATTTTGACCGGCCGACAGGAACCGCCCCGCCGCTAGGCGCCCATGCCGTAGTATTCGCGGGGTGGATTACATCTCGACTCGCGACGCAACGGCGAAGGTCCGCTCCTTCACCGACATCCTGCTCACCGGCCTAAGCCCGGACGGCGGCCTGTTCATGCCGGCGGTGTACCCGACGATTACGCCCGAGCTTCTCGACGGCTGGCGCACCCTCCTCGCCACCGACGGCTACGCCGCGCTGGCAGCAGAGGTGCTCAAGCTTTACGTGGATGACATCCCTGAGCGAGACCTCGAAGCGATCGCAGCGCGGGCCTACCGCACCCCCGTTTTTGCCGACGAGGAGATCGTGCCGGTGACCCGGTTGAGCGACAACCTGCACATCGGCCACCTCTCCGAAGGCCCGACCGCCGCGTTCAAAGACATGGCGATGCAGCTGCTCGGCGAACTGTTCGAGTACGAGCTGGCCCGCCGCGGCGAGGAGATCAACATCCTCGGCGCCACCTCCGGCGACACCGGATCTTCGGCCGAGTACGCCATGCGCGGGCGCGACAACATCCGGGTGTTCATGCTCACCCCGGCCGGGCGCATGACCCCGTTCCAGCAGGCGCAGATGTTCGGGCTCGATGACCCGAACATCTTCAACATCGCCCTCGACGGTGTCTTCGACGACTGCCAGGACGTGGTCAAGGCCGTCAGCGCCGACGCCGCGTTCAAGTCCAAGTACTCCATTGGCGCGGTCAACTCCATCAACTTCGCGCGGCTGCTCGCGCAGGTGGTGTATTACATCGCCACGTACCTGAAGGTCACCGAAGCCCCTGCGGCGAGCGAAGCGCCGCAGCGCGTGTCCTTCTGCGTGCCTACCGGCAACTTCGGCAACGTGTGCGCCGGCCACATTGCGAAGCAGATGGGCCTGCCCATCGACCGCCTCATCGTGGCCACGAACGAAAACGACGTGCTCCACGAGTTCTTCACGTCCGGCGAGTACCGCCCCCGCACCGCCGCCGAGACGCACGCGACGTCCTCGCCGTCCATGGATATTTCCAAAGCGTCCAACTTCGAGCGGATGATTTTCGACGCCACGCTTCGCAACTCCAGCCTCACCGCCGATCTGTTTGGCAACAAGGTGAAAGACGGCGGTTTCGCGGCCGACGACATCGGCGGGGCCGAGGTGATGGAGCGCATCCGCAGCGAGTTCGGTTTCCTGTCCGGCACGTCTACGCACGCCGACCGCGTGGCCACCATCAAGCGGGTGCACGACACCTACGGGGTCGTGGTGGACCCCCACACCGCGGACGGCATCCACGTGGCGGAACACCTCGCCGCCGAAGTGGAGACCCCAATCGTGGTGCTCGAGACCGCGCTGCCGGTGAAGTTCGCCGACACTATCGCCGAGGCCATCGGCGAGGCACCGGAGGTGCCGGAGCGATTCGCGGAGATCATGGACGCCGAACGTCACGTCACCGACCTGCCCAACGACGCCGAGGCAGTGAAGACGTTTATCGCCGACGCCATCGAACGCACTAACGTCTAAGGACACCCACGAAAGGAGCGCGAAATGGCGCAAGAGCAGTTTGCGGGGCCGGAACACTACACCGACTTCGACCCGGAGAAGTTCATCCGGGACATGAAGATCATGGCCCAGCAGGAGAACCAAGAGGGCGAGGAATCCACCGACCAGGATCCGGCGGTTGACCAACCCGAACAGTAGGCCTGAGCGGCCGAACCTGGCCAAGCGCTACCAACCGGCGCAGGGGCAGCAGTGGCAGTTCCCGCCCCTGCCGGGCGAAACCAACCAGCCCGCCGCAACCGCGCCACGGCGCCGCGGCGGCCTGCGCACCGGCGGCTGGATCACCGTCATTATCGCGACCCTCGCACTCGTCGCCATGGTGGTGTGGCTGGGGCTCAACGCGTCGAAGGTCCCGACCGCGACGGTGGAGGAGCGCCAGGCGCTATCCGAGGTGCAAACACCCGGCGACGCGGCGCCCGCCGCCGACAATAACGTCCTCGTGCCGGCGTTCGCGCCGTGGGCGCCCGGGACGAAGATCCAGACCACGGACCACCACCCCGCGCCGGGCGAGCACTTCACGGCCCAGTCCTGCACGGCCGCGTTCTCCTTCACCGGCAAGGACGGGCGCGCCTACGCCGTCACCGCCGGCCACTGCGGTCACGAAGGCGACCTGGTGTGGCCCACGAACGCGTCTACGGCGTTCGACTACGCCTCAGAGGTCGGCCACGTCATTTTCTCCGGCCTGTATAGCCCTCACACGCCGGAGACTGAGGGGGCGGACGTGGGGATCATCGAGATCACGGACCCGGAGCGCTACATGGATGTGGTCGGTGCGCCGATTCCGACCGGGATCGGGGACAACCTGGGGCCCGTCGAGAGGGTGTGTAAAACGGGCGCCACCACCGGGTACACGTGCGGCACCTTCGAGGCCACCGAGCGCGTGCAGATAGTCAACCTCGACCCAGGGGTAGAGGACGAGACACTCGGCGACATTGCCGCCGTGTGCGCCGCCTCGGGCGACTCAGGCGGGCCGGTGTTCGCAGAGGTGAACGGCCGCGCCACCGTCATCGGTGTCGTCTCGGGCACCGAGGCCGGCCGCTCTGGCGAGGAGTGCCACGAAGGCATGGACAACCCCCACCTGATGAGCTACTCCAACGTCGACCAGGTCATGGCCGTCATCCGCCACGTGGTGCCGGACGCGGACCTTATTCCGCAGCGTTGGTGAGACGCGGCCAGCGCTTCAATTCCTCGCCGGTTTCTTTGTCGTTGTCCACCACCACGACCTCGTCGTCGGTGTAGCCGTTGAAGGTGATCCGGTTGATCTCGTCGGGGCGCTCCACCTCCAGCCAGCGCTGCGAAAGCTCGTCGGCATCCTCGACGTCCATCCAATTCAACGTAACCAGGTGGAAGTGGTCGTGGGAGGCGTAATCCGAAAACGCAACCGAGTCGGCGCCCTCATCCACGGCGATGTCGATGAACTGGGCGATGGTGGCCGGAGGTAGCGTCGCAAAGCAGAAGCCCCAGAAGTTCACACGCATCCCGCTTTTCGACGTCAACGTCACCGTATCCACACAATTCTGCTCCAGCAGCCGGGAGAGGTGGCCCGCGATCGCCGTGGTGTCGTCCAACGCGCCGTCTACGATGTCGCCCCGCAGCATCGCGCCCGTGTTGGTCTCGCCGACGCGAACGTTGTCGATCAGGTTCGGCCGGATGCTCGCCGCCACATTGGAAGGGTCCGCAGGCGCCGGATTGAACGGGCGCTCCGGCTGCGGCAACTGCGCATCCTCGCGGGTGGTGTCCGCCGTGTAACCGGCCGCCATCGCCGCGCCGACGACCACCAAAATGACCAACGTGCCGTAGACCGCGATGAACAGGGGAGCGGGGATGCGCCGCAGAAGGGGCTGTTTCTCCTCGGGTTCATTGACGGCGGTGCTCATAATTCTGGGGATTGTACACTTGCGGCCATGCCAATCCCGGAGTTCATCGTGGAGACCCGAAAGAAGATCGGCACCGACCTTATGTGGGTGCCGGCCGTGTGCGCCGTGGTGCTGCGCGACTCGCGCGTGGAATCCCCGTGGGCGGTGCCGGACGTGTTGCTGGTGCGCCGGGCCGACAACGGGCAGTGGACGCCGGTGACCGGCATCGCGGACCCGGGGGAGGACCCGCACGTTGCCGCCGTGCGCGAGGTGCTGGAGGAAACCGGCGTTTCGGTCACCGCCGCTGCGCTGCTGGGCGTGGGGGCGCACGGACCAGTCACGCACGCCAACGGGGACCAGGCCAGCTACATGTCGGTGCAGATCCGCTGCGAGCCGCTCGACCCGGCTACGGAACCGGTGGTCGGCGACGACGAGTCCTCCGAGGTCGGCTGGTTTCCCATCTCCCAGATGCCGGTGACGGACCCGAAATGGCGCCTCTCCATCGCCGACGCCGCCGCGCAGCGCCGCCACCCGGGTAGCTTCGTGCCGCGCATGGGGCTGTCGAAGCGGTGAAACTCGGCGTCGACGTCTCCGAGCACCAGCGCGGCCTCGACGTCTCCGGCTTCGACTTCGTCATCGCGCGAACCACCGACGGCACCTACCAGGACGCTGCGTTTTCCTCGTTCGCGCCCTACGCCACGGCCGCGTACCACTTCCTGCGGGCACCGTCGGAGGGCACGTCCGTCGCCGCCCAGGTGTCGGCCTCCCTCGAGGTGCTCGGAGGGCGCCGGGTGCCCATGTGGCTCGACGTTGAAAGCCCCGCGGGCCTTTCGCTTCACGACGTCCGTTCCGCCCACCACGCCTTCACCACCGCCGGCGTGCGGGTTGCGGGCGTGTATACGAACGCGTGGTACTGGCGGCGGCACATGTTGTGGGCGGATGTGTCCGAGTTCGGTGGCCTGTGGCTCGCCCAGTGGGGCTCGAACGACCCTGCTGCCGCGCCCCCAGGAGCCGGTGACTGGCCTCACCCGCTCGGCATGCCAACCCCCGTTATGTGGCAGTTCACCTCCCGCGGGCGTGTCGATGGCGTCGACGTAGATCTGAATTTGGCTCTGTGACCTGTGGTTTGTGAGTTTCTCAGGTTGAGTTATCCACAATTCGGGCAGAGTCTAGTTTTGGCGGTTGCGGCGGCTTAGCGTTTCGGGCATGAACTTCTCCGAGTTTGCCGCGGCGGGTGTGGGTGTACTCGCCGACTTCTCCCGCGACACCGCGTTGGCCGCGGGCCTGTCCACCGCCCGGGTGCGCGACCTGGCGCGTGTGCACCACAC
>ERZ1029858.121-NODE-121-length-30754-cov-46.404020_pt1 | contig 30754 bp, 31 predicted proteins | sample MGYA00519237_ERZ1029858 | MGnify/ENA primary metagenome ERZ1029858 (study PRJEB33666, sample SAMEA4610919) | skin metagenome | biome: Human-associated habitat; feature: Malodor aspect; material: skin | place: Philippines | collected 2015-08 ...
ATTACATTCCGCTTAAAATATTATTAAGTTATTCCGTGTTTACGGGTTCAGCTCATTTTGGGACTCTTTTTTGTTTTAATTTCCTAATTCATGGTCACTTAGGGTTGTTTCTGCTGTAAGCTTGTTGCCTTCTAATTCTTTAACTTTTGGTTTAAGGCTTAGGGCACATTTTTTAAGTAGCTTAGCCTCTTTATCTATTTCAACTTCCACAGTTTTTTCAATCTGATTTTGCTCAAGATCACTTACATTAATTATATATTCTTCTTGGACATATTTAATTACACCCAGAGTCTTATCCTTAAGATTTAATTTGTAAGCATCAGCCTCCTCGCTAACTTCTAGGTCATCTTTCATATCCATTATAGCTTGAACTAGGCGGTGAGTCTGGTTTTATGTCATAGGATTCAATTTCGACATCTGAAACACTTGTTTCTTCTTCTCCGGGTAGTCTTTCTAAAATCATGGCACGGCTATCATCATTTTCAACAAATTTTATTTCTTGTAGGTAACCATTGCTCAATTCTTTTTTAGTATCACCCTTTATAATTTTTTGATTTTCATCAAAAACTGGCTCTGCAATAAAGCTTGCATTTTCTGTTCTATTTGGATATGTATCTTCTATATTTGTCTGCATATGAACTTTTATTACTTTAATATTTTCGTTTTTGATTTCTTCGAATAAGTCGTCTTTATCTATGGATGCTTGATCTAACTGATTTTTATCATTTTCTTCATCTTGATTTTCTTCCGAAGTTTTTAAGTCTTTATTATCAACTTCTTCTTTTTCTTTATCTTTGGAAACTTGATTGGATTCTTTATTTTCAGTAATTTTTTCCTTTTTATCAGTTACTTCATTTTCGGCTTCTGAGACAGTCGATTCATTTTTTATGTCTGGCTTTGAAGATGTATCTTGATTGTTACATGCTCCTAAAAAGCTAAGGGATAATAAAAGTAGTAAGGCCAACTTTATTTTGTTTTTCATATTTTCCTCCTTTCATTTTTGATAGAAATATTAAAAGATAAAGTAATACGTTAATTATAATCTATATACTTTAATATATAAACTTATTATTTCTATACCCGGATTAATTTTTTTAAAGCAATGATTTTAATTTTCACTAAAATAGGCATAGAAAAAGGCGATGTATTTCTACATCACCTTTAAGAGCTTATTTTATGAAGCAAATGAAACTGTTGTTACAACTCCATCTTTTACTTCGATTTTTAATGCTAAACCTGAATCTTTAACTTTTTGGTAATATTCAACGAATTCTTCTTTTGAGAAGTATTCTGGTTCTGCAAGTCCACCAACAGCTTGAAGGGTTACATCATCGCTAAGCTTGAAATTGTAAGATGCATTTTCATATTTTTCAGCACTTTCAAAATCTTCTGGATTTACCAAATAATCGATAGTTCCATCAACAGTTAATGTGTCGCCTTCAATTTTTAGATTTGCAAGATATGGAGAATTGAATTCTTCGTCACGTTCTCCATTTTTTGAAGATGCTAGACTAGAGAAATAAAGTCCATCACGCTCTTCGTATTTGATGTCATTATTTTCTTGGCTTTGCTCTTCATTTGATGCTTGGGCTTCTTCTTTTTTTACATCAATTGTTGAATCTTTTTCTTCCTCTTTATCTGCATTTTGTGAGTCTTTTTCTTCACTTTTGCCAACAGATTCATTTTCTTCTGCAGCTTTGTTATTTTCGCTATCTTCTGTTATTGATTCTTCAATTATATCTTTATTTTCTTCACTTGCTTCTGTGCTTACGGCTTTATTTTCAGCTGCACTTGATTCAGGAGTTCCTGAGTTTGTACATGCGGCAAGGCTAACGGCCATGAAAGCTGCAAGTAGTGTTTTGTTAAAAGTATTAATTTTCATTTTAATCCTCCTTAACTTATTTTACCCTTTTTTTAGGAAAAATAAATCTAAAATTGATAATTTTTAATTTTGTTCACCAGAAACCATCATCAATTCATATAAAATCCCTTCTCTTACTTCTATAAAAAGGGACTCTTGTTCATCCTTGTTTTCATTGTAATATTTTATAAAATCCTCTGGGCTATGCTCACTTATGTCTGTACGGCCAATTCTTGAGAAAAAGTTAGAATTGTCGTTGATTTTAAATACGCTTATTTGATTGTCAATAGGGATTGTTCCTTCTTCAGATCGCATAGGCTCAGCATAGTCCAAAGATCACTTTACAATTAAATAATCCCCTTGAATTTCCATGTCGTAAACATTTGCCCAAGATCCGTCTGCTTCTCTTTCGCCTTCTCTGCCAGGGATTAGACTTGTAGTATAAGATCCATCATCAGTTAGATTTACAGCTTCTGGGATATTTATTTCTGTATTTTCATTAGAACTTTCTTCATTATCAGTAATTTCTTCTGGATTTTGATCAGTGTTTTGAGTATCTTCTTCTGTACTTTCAGCTTGTTGCTGGGCTTGATTTTCTGGGGAATTTGTATCTGCGGGATTTTCATTATTTGCACAAGCGGTAAAACTTGTAAACATAAGTGCCGCTAGCATTGTACTTTTCATTTTCCTAAATTTCATAAAATCCTCCTTAAAATATCCTTCAAATTATTTATATAAAATCTATACTATGATTTGTAACACAGATTTACCACTATTGCCTTTCCATTAAGTACTTCCACGAAAAGGGCAATTTGTTTGCCCTTAGTTTCCTCAAAAATTTGCTGGAATTCTTCTTGGCTGTGATTTTCTTGGGTGTAAGTATCTTGGACTTGGAATGAAGTACTTTGGTCAATTGTAAATACATTTTTTTGCTCATCTAGACTTTTAATATCATCATCAGATCCACCACTTGCTATAAATTGCAAAGGACCATCTACAGTTAGAGTGTCATCTTGGATTTTAAGTTTGTAATCCTGATATTTCTCACTACCTTCTTTACCTGTATCAAAGCTTGCAATATAAGTACCATCTTCAGTAAGATTAACACCACTTATATTGCTTTTATCACTTTCATCTTGATTTTCTGTAACATTTCTACTTTGAGATTCTTCTATTTTTTGCTGATTTTTACTAGATACTTGCATAGAATTATCATTAGCACCTTGATTCGCGCAAGAAGCCAAGCTAGCAACGATAATTGAAGCAAAAACTACATTTCTAAATTTTTGTAAAAGCATACCCTTCTCCTTCAAATGATAAGCACTATCAACCTATTATTACAGAAGATATATCCGCTTTGCAAAGAAAGTTAACTAGTAATTTTTCAAGGTAAAGTTTTATGATGGTTAAAAAATGCAAAAGTAGTTAATTTCTATCATTTATTTTTCTATTTTATGTTTATTATTAACGCACAAATATTTTACAAGTATTTTACATTGATTTGAAACTAAATTTATAAATAATAATTAAAATGTACACATAATAATTGATAAAGGAGAAAAATGTGGTCAATATAAAAAAATTATCAAATCTTGCTCTAAGTATACTTATGTTAGCAAGTTTTAGTGCTTGTGGTAATAATCAAACCACCACAAATGATATCGCTTCTGATTCAACAACTCAAACTGTAGAAAATAATAATACAGATAATACAGATAATACAGATAATAAAGAATCAAGTGAAGTAGCTACTGAAGATAATAAAGAAACATCTGAAACTACTAAAGAAAATAACGGAGAGGTAACTACAATTGAGTACTGGCATGTAAACGCCGAAACTCAAGGTGGAACAACTGTTGAAGAACTAGTAAACAAATTCAATGAAGAACATGATGATATCCAAGTAGTAGCTAGATTTAACCCAGATATGTATAAAGGGCTAATGCAAAATTTACAAGCTGAGCAAGCAGCTGGTAAGACACCTGATATTGTCCAAGTTGGTTGGGCTTTTCTTGAATACTTCTCAAATAACTTTGAGTATGTGTCACCACAAGATGCAATCGATCAATACGCACCAGATGACAAAGACTTCTTAACAGAAAATTTCTTACCTAACGTTCTTGATCTAGCTGTAAACAACAATGGAGACCAAGTAGGCATTCCATACTCTCTATCAAACCCTGTATTATATATAAATAGAGATTTAATGCAAGAAGCTGGCCTAGGCGACAAAACTCCACAAACTTGGGAAGAAATTAGAGAATATGCAAAAATAGTGACTGAAAAAACTGGAAAATATGGTTTCTATGAGCAAGAACCAGCTGACTTCTGGGCTCAACAAGCAATGATTGAATCAAATGGTGGAAAAATGATTGAATTAGTTGATGGCCAACCAAAAGCAGTTTTTGCAACAGAAGAAGGCTTTGAAGCTATGCAACTTATGGCTGATATGCTAAATGAAGATAAATCAGCAGCTCATCTTGGATTTGATGAAGGACTTCAAGCCTTTACTAATGGAGAAATAGCTTTGTACTACACAACAATAGCGAAAAGAGCAGCAGTAGAAAAGGGTGCTCAATTTAAAGTAGAAACAACACTTTCACCAACATTTGGAGATAAAGAAAGAAAGTTACCTGCAGGAGGATCAATGCTTGCAATCACAGCAAAAGATCCAAAACAGATTGCAGCTGCATGGGAATTTGAAAAGTTCCTTTATAGCGTAGAATCAATGGCAGCTTGGACTGAAGGAACTGGATATGTTCCTCCAAGAAAAGGTGTTGATGAAGATCCAAATGGACTTAAAGATTTCTTAGCTGAAAATGAACTCATGAAACCAGCTATAGAACAAATGCCATATGTAGCACCATGGGCTTCATTCCCAGGTGATGCAGGACTACAAGCTGAACAAATGCTTCTTGACATGAGAGATAAAATATTCGGCGGTCAACAATCAGCAAAAGATGCTATGACCCAAGCTCAAGAGGAAATTAACCGCATAATGGAGTAAAAAATGAAAAAACTTAAACCATATATATTAATGCTTCCGGCATTACTTGCTTTTGCAGTATTTGTCTTCGCACCATTTCTATATACCTTGTATTTAAGTTTTTTCGATTGGAATATGATTAAACCTACAAAGCAATTTGTAGGTTTATCTAATTATACACTTGTATTAAGTGATCCAATTTTACGAAAAATTTTTATAAATACATTTATTTATATAATTATTATGCTTTTGATGAATTTTGTCATTCCCTATATATTAGCCTTTATATCCCGTTTTATGATTAGTAAATTGCAAAATTTCTATAAAAAAGCATTCTTTCTGCCTTCTATATTGTCACTAGTTATAGGTTCAATACTTTTTGTCTGGATTCTAAACCCAGTAGCAGGACCTGTGGCAATCATTCTTAAAAAGATAGGACTTGCTATGCCAAATTGGTCAAAAACTGATGGTTGGGTGATAGCAGGGCTATCATTAATAGCTTCGTGGAAGAGTTTTGGATATAACTATATTGTTCTTTTGGGAGGAATATTGGGAGTAGACACTTCAGTAATAGAGGCTGCAAAACTAGAAGGAATTAGTAATTTTAAATTATTTACTGACATTGTAATACCAATGTCATCAGCAACAGGTATTTATGTCCTAATTACATCAATTGTTCAAGGACTACAATATATATTTACGCCGATAAAAGTGGTTACTCAAGGGGGGCCAAACTATGCTTCATCAAATTTGATTTACCAATCATATCATGAGGCTTTTGTGTATTATAGAACAGGAGTAAGTTCGGCTTTATCTATGATAACTATGCTTATTTTTGCTGTTTTATTATTCTTGGAATATAAATATATAGAAAAAGGAGTATATTATGAAAACTAAAAATGAATGGTTAACTCATCTAATTTTATTAATTTTCGTAATACTCATGATATTCCCAATAGTTTTTGCAATTTCAAATTCTTTTAAAACTATGCAAGAAAGTGCAAATAACATTATGGGCATTATCCCAGAAAATCCTACATTAGATTCATTTAAATATGTAGCTGAAAGACTTCCAATAAAAAAAATAATAGGCAATTCATTTTTTATTTCAACAACAGTTACTATTTTTAAACTTGTAACTAGCGTACTAGCAGCATATGGTCTAGTTTATTTTGACTTTAAAGGTAAAAATATTATCTATTTTCTAATGCTTATGACAATGTTTATACCATTTACAGTAACAATGGTTCCAAATTATCTAATGATCTCAAAACTTGGATTAGCTGATAAATTAATAGGGGTAGCTTTACCTCAGTTTGCTGATGTAGCAGGTATATTTCTAATAAGACAGGCTATGAGAACCATCCCAAAATCATTAATAGAAGCTGCAAAAATGGATAATATATCCGATTTTCATATTATGAAAGATATAGTTTTTCCTATTGTATCTCCAGCGGTAGTATCATCTGGCATAATGTTTTATATAAATTCGTGGAATGAATTTGTATGGCCAACCTTGATTTTAAAATCACGTGATAATTTTACTCTGCCACTTGCTTTACAAATGTTTATGTCTGCAGAAGGAGGAACTGATTTTCCTATTGCAATGGCAGTGTCAGTTATTACTATGAGTTTACCAATTGTTCTATATCTAATTTTCCAAAGATATATTATAGGAACCTATGCAAGTTCAGGAGTAAAATAGATGAAAGAAATTATATTTGATAATGTAGAAAAAAGATATGGGGACAATGTAGTAATACCCCATCTAAATCTAAAAGTAGAACCAGGTGAAAGAGTAATATTACTTGGTCCATCAGGCTGTGGAAAATCAACTACTCTAAGAATGATTGCAGGTCTTGAAGAAATTTCAGGCGGGAAATTAATCATGAATGATAGAGTAGTTAATGATGTAGCTCCTGGTGATCGCGACGTTTCCATGGTTTTTCAAAATTATGCCCTTTATCCTCATATGACTGTAAAAGAAAATATAACTTATGGTCTAAAAGCTAATAAAGTTGATAAAAGTGAAATTGAACGTAGGTTAAAAAATGTTTTGGATATGCTAGCTCTAGAAGAATATAGCGATAGAAAACCAAATCAATTATCCGGTGGGCAAAGACAAAGGGTGGCTCTAGCACGTGCAGTTGCTAAAAACTCATCCTATCTTTTATTGGATGAACCACTTTCAAACTTAGATGCTCAACTTAGGCTTCAAGCACGTCGTGAATTAGTCAGACTTCATGATAACTTTAATATGACCTTTGTGTATGTAACCCACGATCAAGTTGAAGCGATGACAGTTGCTCAAAAAATTGTTTTAATGAATGCTGGTAAAATTCAGATGGTTGGTAGTCCAGACGAAATTTATAACAATCCGTCTAATGTATTTACTGCTAAATTTATTGGTTCGCCTCCAATGAATGTATTCCTAGTATCTTTCGATGGGGGAGATTTAATTTTTGATCAAGAACGTAGAATTAAAGTAAAAGAAGAATTGTTACCATCAATTGATACAACTCCTAATAAAAAATATTACCTAGGAATTAGACCAGAAAACATAAAATTAGTAGAATCTGACACAGAGAACAGTTTAAGAGTTAAGGTAAAATATCTTGAAAACCTAGGTTCCATAACTGCTTATTATTTTGACTTGGCTGATGCAACTGCATGTCTTACATCAGAGAATCACTCAATAAGAGCGGGAGATGAAATAAATATAGCTTTTCCAGAAAAATCTATTAATCTATTTGACTATGATAGCCAGGAAAACATTACAAGGAGATAAGATGATTTATATAAGCACAAATATGTACAAACCAGAAAGTGTCATGAATGTAACAAAAATCCTAGATCATTTTGATAAAGATCAAGTAGGAATTGAATTATTTATTTTCAATAATTCAGAAGATTTCGTTAGCGAAGTTAATGGTAATATAGAAAAGTTAAAAGAATATTCTATCACTTTTCATGGACCATATTTAGAAACAGACCACAGTGCTCCTAAAGGAAGCGACTTGTATAATAGAACTATTGAACTTTATAAGCAATCATTAGAATTTGACAAATTACTTAATCCCAAATATATAGTTTTCCATACCAACAATAAAACTATAGAGGACAAAGAAGAAATGATAAAAAATGCCTTTGAAAACTTGGATGAAATTAAGGGCTGGTCTCAAACACCATTAGTAATAGAAAATGCAGGAGTAAGAAAAAATTCGCTATTTGATGAAGAAGAATTTATACAAACTCTAAGAATTAGGGAAGAAAATGCACTAATAGATATTGGTCATGTAAAAGCCAATGGTTGGAATTTAGAAAATATAATTGAAAAACTTTCAGAAAAAATTGTTTCCTACCATATCCATACAAATGACGGACTTCATGATCAACATTTAAGTGTATCGGAAGATTACGATGAATTAAAAGATTTTGTAAATTTATACAAAAAATATACACCAGATGCAGATATAGTTCTTGAGTACAATGCAACTTATGAAGGCAAAGAAGATATAGTTGTGGAAGATATTAAGCAACTGCTTGAATACTTAAAATGATCACCATAAAGAAAAATCTCTTTAAGAAACGAGCTTATATGAGCTCGTTTTTTAATTTACTTATTAAAAGATCCTTATAGACAATAAGTGACCTAAATGGTATAATAAGTTTTACCACACGAGAACTTCCACTAGTTAAAAATTTAAAGGAACTACAATGGATAATATTAGAGAGAAATTAGAGATTCTTGCGGATGCAGCCAAGTATGATGTATCTTGCTCATCTAGCGGATCTAATAGAAAAAATAAAGATAAGGGTTTGGGCAATGGGTCAATGGGTGGCATATGTCATTCTTATTCTGAGGATGGTAGGTGTATTTCCCTTTTAAAAATACTTCTGACCAATAACTGCATATATAATTGTGAATATTGCATAAATCGTAGGGAAAATGACAGCAAAAGAGCGACCTTTACTCCAGATGAAGTGGCAGAGCTGACTATGAACTTTTACCGCAGAAACTATATAGAGGGTCTTTTTTTATCATCTGGTATTATAAAAAACCCAGACTATACTATGGAGAGATTGGTTAAGGTTGCAGAGCTTTTAAGGTATAAATACAATTTCAATGGATACATTCATATGAAAGCCATCCCTGGTGCCAACGAAGAATTGGTAAAAAGAATGGGGCTTTTGGTTGACCGCATGTCTATAAATATAGAATTACCTACCCAAAAAGCTCTATCACTTTTAGCCCCTGAGAAAAAAATTGCTGATATTACTAGACCCATGGGCAAGGTAAAAAATGAAATGATGGTTTATGGCGAGGATAGGCAAAAATTTAACCATACTCCTAAATTTTTGCCAGCAGGACAAACCACCCAAATGATAATTGGAGCAGGGCGAGAATCAGACCTTGATATAATAAAAACTAGTGAAAAACTATACCATAATTATGCTCTAAAACGTGTATATTATTCAGGTTTTGTCCCAGTAGTAAAATCAAAATTTACAGAAGGGATAGATAAAACACCACTTTTAAGGGAACATAGGCTTTATCAAGCGGACTTTTTGATGCGTGGCTACAAATTTAAGGCAGATGACTTGCTAACTAATAAAGATGCCAACTTTGATTTGTCAATAGATCCAAAGAGCAATTGGGCTATTAATAATATCGAAAGGTTCCCCCTAGAAATAAATACCGCCTCTTACTATGATTTGATGAGAGTGCCTGGTTTTGGTAGAACTTATGCAAATCGTATAATAGAAGCCCGCCAATTTAGAAAACTTAGCTATGATAGCCTAAGGGCCTTAAAAATTTCTACCAAAAGAGCCCGACACTTTATAACTGTAAACGGAGTATATAGGGGACTTAGGTTTAAAAGTAAAAATGAACTAAAAAATCTAATGAGTGCCCCAAATAATAGCAGTTACAAGCAATTATCAATGTTTGATGGAGCTTAAGAATGATTTATTATTATGACGGAAGTTTTGATGGACTTTTTACAGTTATATTTAAAAAATACCAAGAGATTGGCAAGTGTGAGATAAAAACTAAGACTGATCAGGTAAATTTTTTGGAAAGTGAAATGATAAAAACTGATATAGTAAAGGCTCAGCGAGTTATTACAGGGGTTAGGGAAAATATAGGAGAAGATTTTTTTGAAGATGCTTTTAAAGTTTTTAAATCAAACCACCCTAGGAAAGAAGAAATTCTAGCTATTACCATAAAAAGCTGCCTAGTATATGGCAATGCATATTTAGGATCTGCTAAAAAAGCAGGGGTAGCCTTTAGGTCGATTGTAAAAAGCTTTAACCACGAAACCCATGCTTATAAGGGCTTTACTAGATTTAGGGAAATACAAGATGGATACTTACTTGCAGAAATTACTCCTGAAAATGATATTTTACTCCACATAACCCAACATTTTTTTAAAAGAATGCCCGCTGAAAAATTTATTATTTACGATAAGACCCGCAATAAAGCAAGCCTGTGTGAACACGGAAATTATGAAGAGATAGAAATCCTTGAAATGGATGCAGTAGATAGTGAAAAAGAAGCAATTTTTAAAGATGCTTGGAGAGGATTCTATGATGCTATTGGCATAGAAGAACGTAAAAATAAAAAACTAATGCAAGCAAATATGCCAAAAAAATATTGGAAATACTTGCCTGAGAAAAATTAAAATAGTATAGGGAATTTGCGATATAAGCTTAATCTAAGTTATGTTTTGTTAAAGGCTTAAAAAGACTAGGTTAACCACAACCTAGTCCTTTTATGGGAAGTATTTCATTTTACTTTTTCTTTTACCAACCTATTTTTTTATCATCATCTAGCTTTAAGTTTCCTTTTTCTAGCTCTGAAAACCCTCTTTCTATTGTATCCAAGGCCCTATCTATTTCTTCTCTTGTTATTACTAGTGGTGGTTGGAATCTTAATACATTTCCCTTTACTGTTATCATTAGTACACCATTATTTTTTAAGTAGGTTATTAGCTTTGAAGCACTTTCTGTATCAGGCTCCTTAGTTTTCCTATCCTTTACAAGTTCAACCCCACCATTTAATCCGTATATTCTTACATCACCTATTACGGGGTATTTTTCTTGCATTTTTTCAAAGCGCTCTTTGACATATTCCCCATCTTTTCTAGATTTTTCTACAAGATTTTCTTCTTCTATTACAGCAAAACTTGCTAGGGCAGCTGCACAACAAACTGGGTTTCCTGATGTTGTAAATACATGGGCTGGTGCCTCTAAGCTATCCATTATTTCTTTTCTACCAACTATGGCAGAAAGTGGCATACCGGATGCTAGGGATTTTGCAGTTGTTAGGATATCTGGTTCTATACCAAAGTGTTCTATTGACCACATTTTTCCAGACCTAGCAAGGCCTTGGTTTATTTCATCTACTGCAAATACTATATTATTTTCTCTGGTAAATTGATATAACTTATCCATATAGGCTTTAGGCGCCTTTAAAAATCCACCATCACCTTGGATTGGCTCTATTATTATTCCAGCTATTTCATCTGCTGGTAAATAAGTATTTAAAGCATCTTCAAAATATGACCAATACCTATCTACTAGATCTTCTTCACTCTCATCTTCCCTTCTATCATAGCTATTTGGAAAAGGGATATATTCTACTCCTGCTACTAGGGGAGTCATTTTTCTTCTCATATTTAAACTTACTGCTGATAGGGTCATGGAGCCGTAGGTAGATCCGTGGTAGGATCCAGTAAAAGATACTATTGTTTGTCTGCCAGTGTAGGCTCTTGAAAATTTCATCATTGCATCATTGGAATCAGACCCAGAGTTACCAAATATAACTCTTTTTTCAAAATCCCCTGGAGTGGATTCGACTAATTTTCTGGCCAATTCTTCAACCTTTGGATTGTAGAAGTAGGCAGGGGTGTAGTGAAGTAAATGTTCCATTTGTTCTTTCATAGCTGCTAAAACTTTTGGATGGGAATGGCCCACGTTCATTGCAGAAGCAGTTGCTAAAAGGTCTATATATTCATTACCATCAAGGTCTTTTAATATAGCTCCCTTCGCTGAGTCTAAACATATGTCAAAATAGCGAATTTGACCTGCACTAGCATATACCTTATCAGCTTTTTTTACCATTTCTTTAGATTTTTCATTGTTTCTTAACTCTTGCATACTATTATCTCCTTTTTATTTTATAAATTATCTGCTTTTCTTTCTTTAAACTCTTTTACTATAAATAAAACTATCATTGCTATACCAAAATATCCTGTAAATGGATATACTAAACCAACTAGTCTACCAAAAGGAAGCTGGCCACCTACTAGAGCTAGGAAGGCTACAACAACTATCAAGATATTTTTTGTGGATTTTTTTGTACCCTCTTTTGTAAGGGCATTTGTAACTGTCAAAAGCATAGGTACTGATGTTGAAAATATGCCTGCTAATAGAATAATTACAAATATAAAACTAACCCAAGGACCCATTTTTTGCGCCAATGTTATAACTGGCACCTCTGCATCAACCAATTCTTCGACATGGCCTAGCATAGCTAAATTTAGAGCAAAGGCCGCCGATATAAGTCCAACTCCTGCAGCTATTCCGCCTATCCAAGCTTCTTTGTTACTGGTAACTTCTTTTGACCCAAGTTCGACCATAAAAGGAACTCCTGCTACTATATTGTAGGCTACAAATAATACTGACGCTAAAACCCAATAAGACCTAGAGTTACCAGCCCCATAAGGCAAGTTATCCATATTTTTTAAAGCTTGGTCGGCAGATGAAAAATTGCCGGGATTTGTTGCTAAAGTATAAAATGCTATTGATAAGGTAAATACTATAAGAAAAGGCCCTATCAAAGAGATTACATCTACAACTCTTGTCAAACCAAGTAGGGCAATAATTGTTATTAAAATTGTCATTGCTATTGTCCCTATTTTAGGATCTAAACCAAAATATTGGTTTAAAGTAGCCCCTGCCCCGGATATCATTACTATTGTGATTAAAAATGCAAAAAAAGGTGTGTAATAAGTCATAAATTTACCAAAGTATTTACCTAAATAATGGAAATATGGGCTAGCATTTTCCTTATTCCTTGTTCTGTACCCAAAGGACATCAAGATTCCAGATACACAAGAGCAGACAAACATGGCAACCAATGATCCGATTATCCCCTTATATCCATAAACTGTTAAAAACTGAAAAACTTCCTGGCCAGATGCAAAACCAGATCCTATCAAAAAAGCGATGACTGCTCCTGCAACCCTCATAACATTTCTAAAACTTACTTTTTCATTACTATTTGATGATTCAAATACCTTTTTACTATCCATATTCTTTCCTCCTAAATTATCATAAAAAAAGCTCTCATCCTAGATAGAATGAGAGCTTCAAAGAGGTCCCATTCTTATTTTTAAAATCGCTAATAGGACCAATTTTGTTAATCATTTTAATGAAAATAACCAGTAAAATTAGCCTTTTATATGATAATATTAATAATTAGAACTAGGTTGTGATTTAAAACAAACATTTTTGCTACCTCTTTGAGTTTTTTACTTAAAAGGAATTATAACTCTTTACAATAATAAAGTCAAATAATATTTCAAAAAAATCTATAATTATTTATTATATTTTGTTTTTGGTAATACCTTTACCTAGATTTAACCTATGCTTATGCTATAATCAAAATAAAGTAAAATGGAGGTAAATATGCGTGTTTTAGTTGTAGAAGACGATTTAGATTTATTAAATTTACTAGAAGAAGGCCTAGCCATGTACGGTTATGCCGTTGATAAGGCTAGTGATGGCGAGCAAGCTATTGATATGGCCTATATAGAAAATTATGACATTATCATCCTTGATATAAACCTACCCAAAAAAGATGGATTTGAAGTATTAGATGAGATTAGAAAATTTAACCAAGAAGTAAATATTATTATGCTTACCGCTCGATCTGATATAGATGATAGGGTAAAGGGTCTTGATTTTGGTGCAAATGATTATATGGTAAAACCATTTGATTTAAAAGAACTGGATGCTCGTATGCGTGCACTTTTACGTCGCAAATCTATAACAGAATCAACCATTCTTGAATCAGGAAATATGAAATTTGATACTATTACCCGTGAAGCTTTTGTGGGAGATGAAAAAATAAATCTAACTCAAAAGGAAACTGGGATTTTGGAATATTTATTCTTAAATAAAGAACGTTTTGTATCTAGTGAAGAGCTTATCGACCATGTTTGGGATTCCAATGCTGATAGTTTCTCAAATTCGGTTAGAGTCCATATGTCATCTTTAAGAAAAAAAATAAAAGAGGTAAGTGGAGAGAATAAAATTCAAAATGTAATTGGTAAAGGCTATAGAATTTATGAAAACCGATAAATTTTATAAGTCCATAGTTTTTAAGCTAATAAGTGCTGTTGTAATTATTTTTATAGCCATGATTAGCATAACAAACTATATGATTAACCAAAAGCAAATCCAGATGACCGAACAGATGCTAAAGCAAATTGAAAAGTACATGCCATCTTATAGTAATTCGGTAGTAGTAACGGTAAATAATGCTTATTTGCAATCAACAACAGATTTCAGGATATATACATTTGTTGTAACAGGAATTGTAATTATAATAGGATCTTTAATTTTTGCTCTAATAATTTCAAAAATCTTAGAACCCCTTAAAACTTTACAAAAAAATATTGCCAAAATCGATATAAATAAACCAGAAACTTTCTCTGAAAAACTTTTAGTAGAGGATGGATCTAGTGAAATAGTTGATTTGTCTAAAAGTTTTAACCAGCTTATGGCAAGAATATATAGAGATTACAAAAAACAAAAAGATTTTTCAGCTAATGTGGCCCATGAGTTAAGAACCCCTGTTGCAGTTATGAAAGCTCAAGTAGATGTATATAAAAGAAAAAATATCAGCCCAGAGGATGCAGCTTTTGTAGAAAAAATTGACCAAAATATAGATAAGCTTAAAAGTTTAATAGAATCGGTATTGTTGTTTTCAAAAAATCAGGAGCCAAATATTAGTAGGGTTTGTATTGGAACACTGATAGAAGAGATTTTATTTGACCTAGAAGATAAGCTTGCTAGTAAAGATTTAACAGTTAATTTTGTTAAGAATGAAGATATCTGTATAGATACTGACGATGCCCTTTTACAAAGACTTTTATTTAATATTATAGAAAACTCTATCAAATATAATAGGCAGGGAGGGTCTATAGACATCCTAACCAAAGAAAATAGCAATCAAACTATAATAGAAGTATCAGATACAGGCATTGGAATGACTGATGAGCAAAAAGAAAGAGTGTTTGATCTATTTTACCAGGCAGATAATTCGAGATCAGGTGAGGGCTTTGGTATAGGCCTTGCTCTTTCAAAAGAAATTGTAGATGCCTTAGGGGCTAAAATTAGCGTTTTAGATAATAAGCCTCAAGGAAGTAAATTTATTATTTCATTCTTAACAGAAAATTAATATTTTATTTGCTATCATTGATTACGAGGTAAATATATGATAGAAAAGGACAAAAGATTAATTAGCAGAATGTTACTAGTTCTTTCTATAGGCTTTGTCGTATATGGGGCTTATAGGGGTGAAGTAAATAGCGTATTTACCAAGGCAATCAACTTATGTTTGGAGTGTATAGGCATTGGCTAAGATAAAAAATATTAAAAGAAATACCATCCAAGCCCTAACCGCCTTGGCCTACAATTTCCATATACCAAACTTTTTTAAGGGCAAAATTTATAGTGGTCCTACAAAAAAACTGTGCCTACCAGGACTAAATTGTTACTCCTGCCCGGGAGCGGCAGGATCATGTCCGATAGGGTCTATGCAAGCAGTTATGGGGTCAAAAAAGTACAAGTTTTCATATTACGTTTTTGGTATGATGGCATTTTTTGGAGTAATGGTTGGTCGACTTATCTGTGGGTTCTTTTGTCCCATGGGTTGGTTTCAGGACTTACTCCACAAAATCCCTAGCAAAAAATTCTCCACAAAAAAATTAAAACCCCTAAGATATATAAAATATATAATATTGTTTTCACTAATCATAGCCCTGGCCTTTGTAATGGGTGATAGATATGAAGTGATTCCTCCATATTTTTGCAAATATATCTGTCCCCAAGGAATAATCGAGGGAGCCATACCTCTTGCGATTAAAAATTCTTCACTAAGGTTAGCCTTAGGAAATCTGTTTAACCTTAAGCTTGGGATTCTTATTGTGACAATAATATTATCAATTTTATTTTATAGGCCATTTTGTAAATGGATTTGCCCACTGGGTGCGTTTTACTCATTCTTTAATAAATACTCTTTTTATCAAATGGATGTGAATAAAAATAAATGTATCAATTGTGGTAAATGTGAAAAAGTATGCAAAATGGATGTAGATATTAGAAAAAATTCTAGCCACTTAGAGTGCATAAGGTGTCATGAATGTACAAAAGCTTGTCCGACCAAAGCCATATCTTCCTCTTTTATACAAAGGAGTGAAAATGAAAAAAGCAAATAATATTTATACAATTATTATGCTAGGCCTTGCCCTAGTAGCCTGTCAAAACAATGAGCAAAAAGCAGCTAATGAGCAAACAAAAAATGAAAGCCAAGCTGAAATGCCTGCTGCAAGTAAGGATGATGCAAAAAATGAAGAAAAAGCTGATGATAAGAAAAAAGTCAAAGACGATAAAGAAATGGCAAAAGAAACTGAAAAAGATGAAAGCAAGCAAGAAACAGATTCAGCAAAAATGGCTGACAAAAAAACCCTTCCAAACTTCACAGCCAAAGACCAAGACGGCAATCCATATTCTAACGAAGATATAGCAAAAAATGATGCAACAGTAATAAACTTATGGTTTACAGGTTGTTCAGCATGCATAGAGGAAATGGATGAAGTAAATGATTTGGCAGATGAGCTTAAAAAAGAAGATGGTGTAGATTTTATATCCATGTGTACAGATGTTAATTATGATGAATCTACCAAAGAAGCCTACGAGAGAATAATAAAAGATAAAAAACCAACCTACAAGGCTCTAGCCGTAGACTATGAGGGTGAAATGAAAAATTACCTAGAAAATATTTTCGTATATCCAACAACCATAGTAGTAGACAAAAACGGAAATATTATAGGTGATCCAATTGAAGGAACCCTAGTAGAAAAAGATCAACAAGCGAAATTAAAAGAAAATATAAAAATGGCCATCGAGTCATCAAAAGCATCCTAAGGGGTGCTTTTTTATTTTCATAACAGTTGATAACAATTATCGTTATTGGGTATAATAAAAGCACATGGCAGGCAAGCCATAAATAAAATTTAGAAATAATCCCATTAGGAGGCAATTAATGTTAGAATTGATGGATTTACCATATGAATATGATGCACTAGAACCAGTTATCTCCAAAGAAACAATGACCTTTCACCACGATAAGCACCACCAAGCTTATGTGAATACAGCAAACGAACTTTTAGAAGGAACAGGCTATGAAGAAAAGAAATGTCCAAAATGCCTACTAAAAGCAATCGATGAAATTACAGATGATGCTGATAAAAAACAAAAACTCATCAACAACCTTGGTGGAGTTTTAAACCACAACCTATTTTGGAATACAATGAAGCCAGGTGGATCAAGTGAACCGGTTGGAGAATTAAAAGAAGCAATTGATAAGAAATTCGGATCCTTTGAAAATTTCAAAAAAGAATTTGAAGCAGCAGGTAAGGGCCAATTTGGATCAGGTTGGGCATGGTTAGTTCTAAATGATGGAGAACTAGAAGTAATTTCTACAAAAAACCAAGATAACCCAATCCTAGAAGGTAAACAAGCTATCCTAGGCAATGATGTTTGGGAACACGCCTACTACTTAGACTACCAAAATGCTAGACCAAAATACCTAGAAGAATGGTGGAAAGTAGTAAACTGGGATGTTATTGAAGAAAGATTCCAAAAAGGTGGTACTTGCAAATAATCAAGTCTTATAACTAGAAAACTACTGGTGCTAGCAGTAGTTTTTTTATACTTTAATTTGGTATAAATTTATCATAGTATTACACTGATGTTAAAAGATGAAAAAATATTTGGAAAATACTTAAATCTATGATAAGATAAATAAAAACTTTGAAAACGTATTTCCTTTTGCACGTAAAAGTGATATGATATATTCTAATATAATTAAATTATATTAAATATATTTATTAGGAGAAATTTATGGGGCGTATTAAAAGCATTGGTCTTATACCAAAATTACTTATTGCAATTGCCTTAGGGGTCCTTGCAGGATCAAATTTACCTGTTGGTATTATTAGAGTAGCAGTTACGTTTTCAAAGATTTTTGGTTCGCTTTTATCCTTTATTATTCCATTGATGATTTTAGCCTTTGTTACAAAGGGTATTTCTGATTTGGGTGAGGGAGCAGGGAAGCTTTTAGGTATTACAGTTTTGATTTCCTACCTATCAACACTTATAGCAGGTAGCCTATCTTACATAATGGCAAGTAATATTTTTCCGAAATTTATCACTAGTGAGCAAATAGATGCAATAGTATCTTCAAATGCAGATAAATTAGAGCCATATTTTACAGTGCCACTTACACCGTTTTTTGATGTAACAAGTGCACTAATATTTGCCTTTATGATGGGAATTTCTATTTCTTGGCTAAAGGGAAATAATAGTGGAGATGTTTTATATAAGGCTGTATCTGAGTTTAATGCAATCATTGTAAAAGTCTTAGAAGTAGCGATTATACCAATCTTACCATTTTTTATATTTGGTAATTTCGCAGAGATGAGCTACCTAGGATCAGTAAAAGCTGTTTTAGGAATATTCTGGAAGATATTTATATGTCTTATCATCCTACACTTGATATACGTTACATTTATGTTTGTGATTTCAGGAAGCTATACAGGTAAAAACCCTTTTGCTATGCTAAAAAATGAAGTAAAAGGATATATGACAGCAGTAGGCACCCAATCATCAGCGGCAACAATTCCAGTAAACTTACAATGTGCGGCAAATAATGGAGTTAGTAGAGAAATAGCAGACTTTGTTGTACCGCTTGGAGCAACAGTCCATCTGCCAGGCTCTATGATAACCTTAATAGGTTGTGTATTTACCATTCTTTATATGTATAATTTGCCACACTCATTTGATATCATTATAAAATTGATTGTGACTTTAGGTATTGCAATGGTAGCAGCTCCTGGAGCGCCAGGTGGAGCAGTAATGAGTGCTTTGCCATTTTTACCAATGGTGGGTATAGCGCCAGAATCAGCTATGGCAGGGCTACTAATATCTCTTTATTTGACCCAAGACTCATTTGGAACAGCAGCAAATGTCTCAGGAGATGTGGCTATAGCAAATGCAGTTGATAAAATTTATAATAAGAGAATATTAAAAAACAAAAACTGGAAACCAATCCCAGTTATAAAAAACCCAAAATAATAAAAGATAACCTTTGCAAAAACTAAATCAAGCTAGCATAATATAATTGTGCTAGCTTATATTATTAAAAAAGATAAGGAGTAATTATGGCAGTAAATGCTTCAATATTTGATATTATAGGGCCAGTTATGGTAGGCCCAAGCTCTTCGCATACAGCAGGAGCTGCAAAAATTGCAAATGTAGCAAGAAAAATGGTAGATCCAGGTTTTAATGAAGTAGAATTTTATTTACATGGATCATTTGCAAAAACTTATAAAGGCCATGGTACAAACAGAGCCCTAGTTGGTGGAGTTTTAGGCTATGGCCCAGAAGATGATAGAATAATAAATGCCTTTGAGTATGCAGATGAAGCAGGTCTTAGCTATAAGTTTATAGAAACAGACCTAGGTGAAGTTCATCCAAATACTGTAAGGATGGTATTTAAATACCCTGATGGCAGAACTCCAATTGATATCCAAGGATCATCAATAGGTGGGGGAGCTATTGTAATTAATAAAATCTATGGTAATCCTATAGAATACTATGCTCAAAGACCTACATTATTTATGGCATATGGTGAGCAAAAAGGAGTTATAGCCTTTGTTTCAAATATTTTATATAGCAATGGTTACAATATCCACGAGATGAAAACAATAAAAGATGGCGATGATGTAATGCTAGTTTGCCAACTAGATGAGCCACTTATACCAGAAGCCCTTGAAAAAATTAAAAATGGTAAAGACTTTACCTTTATTAAATATATAGATTAGGATAAGGATATGATAACTAAATTTGAATTATTAAAAGAAAGATGCAAAAAAGAAAATGCAAGCCTTTGGGAATTATCTATCAAAGATGAGATAGAAAACACAGGCAGGAGTGAAGAAGAGATCTTTGCTAGACTACAAAGAACCCTAGATGTTATGAAAAATTCATCCCATGCAGCCCTTGAAGTACCAGTAGTTTCAGTAACAGGTATGACAGGCGGAAATGCGAAAGTGATGAATGATTATTTTTTAAGTGGAGATACAGTTTTAGGAGATACCGCAGCAAAAGCTATGGCAATGGCACTTTCTACAAGTGAAGTAAACGCAGCCATGGGACAAATTGTTGCAGCTCCAACAGCAGGATCATCAGGAATCCTACCAGCAACACTAATGACCATGTACCACAAATATGGCTTTGATGATAGAAAATTAATGGAAGCTATGTTAGTAGCAACCCAAATGGGCCAAGTAATCTTTGATAATGCAACCTTTGCAGGAGCAGAAGGTGGCTGTCAAGCAGAAACAGGATCAGCATCTGCAATGGCTGCAGCAGCAGTTTGCTACCTAAGAGGCTATGATATAGAAATCCAAGAAAACGCAGCAATATGCGCCCTACTAAATGTAATGGGTCTTATTTGTGACCCAATAGGTGGTATGGTAGAATTCCCATGTAATATAAGAAATGCAAATGGAGTTATGAATGCCCTAGCAAGTGCAGATATGGCAATGGCAGGGGTAAAAGTATTTGTAACCTTTGATGAAGCAGTAGATGCAATGAAGAGAGTAGGAGATAGCCTACCAGCAGGCCTTCGTGAAACAGGAGAAGGCGGTATAGCAGTATGCCCATCAGCACTTAGACTTCGTGAAAAATATATTGATGGAACAAACTAGTAAAAGATAAAAATAGTTTTTAATTTTCCCCAATACCGGCGGTATTGGGGATTTTTTGTCTTAAAATTATAAAATTAGTCAGAATTAAAAGATTATATATCAAAGAAAAGTCTTTCGATTTCAAATCATTACAAAATTTTCTATAGGAAAAAAAGGAAATTAGATTTTATAGCCTTCTAGTCCCAAAAATCACAAGTCAATGACAATATAAATATTAAGTTGTAAAGTATTACCATCAAAGGAGAAAGTTATGAATCAAAATGTTAATTTAACTAAGGGAGATATTACCAAGTCTCTTTTAAAATTATCCTTACCCCTAGCCCTGACTGCCCTTATCCAGATTACCTATGGTTTTGTGGATATGTTTTTTATTGGGCGCTTGGGTTCAAATGCCTTGGCAGGAGTTGGTCTTGCAGGATTTTTAATTTGGATTGCTAATGCGATCACTTTGGTGCCAAAAATTGGTATGGGGGTTTTAGCTTCTCAAGCTTTTGGTAGGGATAATGCTGATGAAACTGTTAGAATTTTAAACAATGGCTATATTTTAACCTTTATTTTAGGATTTATTTATATGGGGCTTTTGCTTATTTTTGGCAATATGTATGTAAGCTTTTTTAATTTATCTGAGATTGCTAGTAATGATGCTCGAGAGTATATCTATATTTTAGCCCTTGGAATTATATTTTTCTTTATAAATCCAGTCTTATCCCAAAGTTTCCAATCACTTGGAAATTCGCTTACACCATTTTTAATAAACTCTATAGGGCTTGTGGCAAATATTATCCTAGATCCTCTTTTAATTTTTGGCCTTGGACCCTTTCCTCGATTAGAAGTGCGCGGAGCTGCACTTGCTACTGTTTTAGCTCAAGTAATTGTTACTATTATTTTTGTGATCGTAATTTTAAGTAAAAATCAATTGCTTAAAAACTCTATAAATCATTTTGATTATAAGAGAAATTGGATGAGTCAAATTTTTAGATTAGGGACTCCGGCAGCTCTTATGAATGTTTATATGGCAGTTGTCAGTATGATTTTAAATAAATTTATGGCAGGCTTTGGTGAAGCAGCTGTAGCAGCTTATTCTGTTGGTAGCCATCTAGAATCTATAACTTGGAATACAACGGAGGGTTTACAAATAGGAATTGCAGCCATGGTGGGGCAAAACTATGGGGCTAAGCTTTTTGAAAGGGTTAGAAAAGTTATTAGAAAATCTTTTGAAATTGTCTTTGTAATTGGGGCGATTTCTATGGTTGTCCTTTATATTTTTAGGTATCCATTGATTAAGATTTTTGTACCAAATGATCCAGAAACTATAAAATTTGGAGCCCTATATCTTGCAATTTTATCAGTTTCTCAAATATTTATGGCTGTAGAAATTGGCCTAAATGGTGCCTTTAATGGGATGGGAGATACTAAAACTCCTGCAACAATTGCAATTATTTTTAATACTCTAAGAATCCCTTTTTCTAAACTTTTTATGCCAATTTTTGGCGTGGCAGGAGTATGGATTGCTATGACCTTTACTTCTATCTTAAAGGGAACTTTTAATATGGGGTTAATCTTAAGAAAAACAAAAAGAGACCTCTACTAGTCCTATAACTTAATATAAGTTATAAATAAATTTTTAATAAATAGCTTTAACCCGGCAAATTTCAGTGTTTGCTGGGTTTTTCTTTTATCAAATATTCTAAAAATTTCTTTACAAATATTTTACTTAACTTTTACAAAACCAAGCAAATTATTAAAGTTTTATTAACTACTTTTACAAATAAAAAAGTATTATGCAAATAAATGCGAATTTTAAAACACTTTTATAAATACGCGATTTTACATTTGTTTTATATTTTCTTAATACACCTACCTTATATTTATAAATGAATGCTGGTTTTTGGCGAGCATATTTATTATGATTAAATTTAAATAATTTCCAGCAAAATTTTTACAATTATAACTAGAAGGAGCATATATGAGCAATATAAAACTTGCGCATATCTACAAAGATTATATAGAAGGCCAACACGTGGTTAAAGACTTTAATCTTGATATAAAAGATGGAGAATTTATCGTGCTTGTTGGACCAAGTGGGTGTGGAAAATCAACCACTCTTAGAATGATAGCGGGCCTTGAAGATATTACTTCAGGACAGCTTTATTTTGAGGATAAATTAATGAATGATGTGCATCCAAAAGACCGTGATATAGCAATGGTTTTTCAAAACTATGCCCTATATCCCCATATGACTGTGGCAGAAAATATGGGTTTTGGTCTAAAAATGCAAAATAAAAATCAAAGTGAGATAGATAAAACAGTTAAAAGAACAGCAGATATCATAGGATTAACTGAATACTTAGATAGGCTGCCAAAAGAATTATCTGGGGGCCAACGCCAAAGGGTAGCCCTAGGCCGCGCTATTTCAAGAAACCCAAAAGTTTTCTTAATGGATGAGCCGCTATCAAATCTTGATGCAAAACTAAGAGTACAAACTAGGTCGGAAATTTCTAATATTTCAAAAGAATTTGGTAACACTACAATTTATGTTACCCATGACCAGGTAGAAGCTATGACCATGGCTGATAGGATTGTTTTAATGCGTGATGGGGTCATCCAACAAGTTTCTACACCAAAAGATATTTACTTATATCCAAATAATATCTTCGTAGCAGGCTTTATGGGTTCTCCTGCCATGAACTTTATCCCAGTTACCCTAACAGAAAATGGCCTTAAAACACGAGATGGGCTTATAAAATTAAATGAAAGTATCCTTAATCAATTAGCCCTTAAAGGCTATATGAACAAAGACTTAATTTTTGGTATCCGTCCAGAAAATATAATTTTAGCTGGTGATTTGGATAAGGATAATAATCGTTATGTGCCATTTTCTACCAAGGTGCGCCTAGCGGAAATGCTGGGATCTGAAACTTTAATCCACTTTTTAGTAGACGATCAAAATATCATTGCTAAAGTAAATACACTTGATGAATTTAGCAGAAACCAAGATTTAACCCTAGCCTTTGACCTTGATTTTGCAAACTTTTTTGATAAAGATACTACAGAGCGCATAGTCCTTGATGATGAGAAAAATTATCAGAATGTTGTTAAAGAAAGGGGGGATGTAAGTGGAAAATCCGAACTCCAATATGAGAGATCAGATGAGTCAGACAGCATCGATAGCTCAGCACACATTTACCAACCATCCAAACAATAACGATGGCTATGACCCATTTTTTAAACCGGTTAAAAAAACTTTGTGGCAAAAAATGGCCAAGTATAAAACTTTCTATCTAATGCTTGCCCCAGCCATATTATTTTTTATAATATTTTCTTATTGGCCAATGACAGGAAATATCCTAGCCTTTAGAAAATTTTCCTTTAACTCCGGCATGTATGGGACTGGTTGGGTAGGCCTTCAATATTTTAAAGAGTTTTTTGCTGATAGGCAAACACCTATTTACATTAGAAACACTCTTATAATATCAGCTATAAAATTATTTATTTACCTACCCTTCCCTATAATATTAGCATTAATATTTAACGAAATATCAAATACAAAACACAGATCTATTTTTCAATCTATCACTTATTTACCATATTTTATTTCATGGGTAGTTGTAATTGGTATGTTAAATAAACTTTTTGCCCCAAATACGGGTTTGATTAATAACCTTTTAAGAGATATAGGGGCCAGTGATGGATCTAGGTTTTTTATGATGGAAAATAAATTTTTCTATCCAGCAGTCTTTGGAACTTATTTATGGAAAAATGTAGGTTGGGATTCGATTATCTATTATGCAGCTATTATGGGTATATCCCCATCCCTTTATGAAGCTGCAGCCATAGATGGAGCTAATAGACTAAAGCAAACCCGTCATGTCACCCTACCAGGGATTTCAAAAACAATTATGATTTTATTTATCATCTCGCTAGGTGGCATATTATCAGCTGGATTTGACCAAGTATACTTGATGCAAAATCCAGGTAACTACCAAGTATCAGAAATAATTGATACTTATGTTGTAAAAACTGGGCTTGAAAAAGCTCGTTATGGCCCAGCAACAGCAGTTGGTCTTATCCAAGGTCTAGTAGGACTTGGACTTACTGTTGCAGTTAACAAAGCAGCCGATAAATACGGCGAAAATTCTTTATGGTAAGAGGAGAAAATATGAATATTAAAAAATCTTTTAGCAAGGCTATGCTAATGGCAATGAGCTTAGTTGCCCTAACAGCTTGTGGAAATAACAATGAAACAACTACCACAACTGATAATAAGACAGAAACAACTCAATCAGCAGACAATAAAACAGAGGATGCTGATAAAAAAGATGGTAATAAGACTGCAGAAGATAATACTGACAAACCAGATTCATGGATTGCTGATAGAGAAATTAGACTTTTAGTTTTTGAATCAGCTGGAGATACTGGTGAAGGAACTATGAGCCCAGAAATTGCTCAATACATCAAAGATAAAACAGGAATCACATTAACAATTGAATCAGTATCAAATGAAGATTCTTATGAAGCTCTTGCAGCAGGTCTATCATCAGGTGATCTTCCAGATGCAGTTGCATTTTACCTAGATAACTCAGGTAGACCAGAATTTCCATTACTACTTAAAGCAAGTAATGAAGGCATGTTTGCTGATATCTCTGAGCCTTTAAAAGAAAGCAAAATCTATGGAAAATATTTCGAAGAAGGATATTTACCAACAGATACAAAAGAAAATATTATGATGAGAGATGACCAAGATGGTGCCACATATCTAGTTCATATGTCAATTAATAGAAATCCTGCAGACCCAGGACGTAAATTATTTGGAAATATGTTTATTAGACGTGATATTGCAGAAGATCTTGGTGTAAAAACTGATGATATAAAAACAAGCGATCAATTAGAAGAATTATTAGAAAAAATTGCCAAGGGTGATTACAAAGACAATAACGGAAACCCTGTAACTCCATTAGGTCCAACATCATGGGGTGGTTCTGAAAGACCAAGACCATATAGAGATTTAATGTGGCAAGGTGAAGGCGAACAAAAATTTGCCAAAGACGGAGATACTGTAAAACACGAATCTATGACAGATTATGGTGAAAAAAGAGTTGCAAAAGTTCGTAAATGGTTAGAAGAAGGGCTAATGCACCCAGAATTCTACACAATGGAAGAAACCCGTGCCCAAGAAGGTATCCAAAATAAATCATTTGCTATCGTATCTGACTCTCATAACTATAGACCAGAAATTGCCAATGGAGAATGGATGCCATTAGGTGATATAAAAAGAGTAGATGGATCAGACAATATGGTAAAACCATACAAATCTGGATACACAGGTTGGGCAGTTCCAGCTACAACAGAAAATCCTGAAGAAGTTGTAAAATTTGCTGACTGGATGGCTTCTGAAGAAGGAAAACTACTATACTTCTACGGCTTAGAAGGTAAGCACTATGATATGGTAGATGGAAAACCAGTTCCTAAAAAAGAATTAGTAAAACTTCAAGATGAAAACCCAGATGAAGCTATCAAAGAAGGTTTCAGAGGCGTTAGAGCATTCTGGGGTGAACACTTTGCTTACACAGATATGGACAATCTAGGAGACTTTGGTGAAGAATCTTGGGGAGATAGTGTAAGAGGAGAAGAAGCAAGTGGGGCAGCAAAACTTCTTGAAGAATACAATTTTGATAAAAAATTTGAAGATAAAGAAGTAATAGATGGTCTATATCCAAAAGCTTACCTATACGAATTTGAAGGCGAAGATGGAAATCTTACTCAAGCTCTAGAAGACTGGGATGATGCAATAGTTAAAGCTTACTACGCGACTAGTGAAGAAGAAGCAAATGCAATCCTAGATCAAGCTCGCCAAAGATTAAATGATGCTGACATCGAAGGTTTCTGTAAGTTCCTAGAACAAAAAGAAAAAGATGGAGATACAATATTCTATTAATATTTTAAGTAAAAATCCTTCTCCGAGGATAAACTAAATTTTCTCGGAGGAGTTTTTATTTAGGGAGGATTATGGAAAAATCAAATAAGGCCATCCAAACTAGTAGATGGTCACAAGTTATTTTTTATATTATTTTAATACTAATGGCCCTTGCTATTATTTTGCCATTTTTGCACATTTTAGCTCTAGCTTTCAACTCAGGCCAAGACGCGGCCCGTGGAGGTATAGCATTTTTTCCTAGAGAATTTACCCTAGAAAACTTTAAAGAAGTTTTTAAGCAAGACAATTTAATAAATGGATTTTTTATTTCTATTTTTAGAACTGTCCTTGGTACAGTTCTCGGTGTATTTTTAATGTCTATGGCAGCTTGGGCCCTTACTATCCCAGATTTACCAGGGAGGGGGAAAATTACATTTTTTATATTTTTCACCATGCTATTTAGTGGGGGAACTATCCCTTATTATTTAGTTTTAAGCCAACTAGGCCTTACCAATACAATTTGGGTTTATATTGTGCCAGGTTTATATAGTGTCACAAATATATTACTTTTAAGATCTGCCTTTTCTCAAGTGCCAATGAGTCTTGTGGAAGCTGCAAGAATAGACGGGATGAAAGAATTTAGAATCTTTACCGATATGGTACTACCGATGAGTAAGCCAACACTGGCTACAGTTACTCTTTTTACAGCAGTAGGCCACTGGAATGACTGGTTTGCAGGAAGTTTTTACGTTAGAAATCAAAAATTAAAACCGCTTGCAACAATTTTACAAGATATGCTGACCCGCCAACAGGGACTAGCAGATATTTTAGCGAAAAATGCAGGAGCAGCCTACCAACAGCTTGATAGGATCCAAGTAACAGGAGACTCTCTACAAATGGCAACTATTATTGTAGTTATTTTGCCAATAGTTATCATGTATCCTTTCATACAAAAATATTTTGTCCAAGGTATTACTATAGGTTCAGTAAAGGAATAGTATGGAATTTAAAAACAATACTTTTAAGATAGTACAATTTACCGATACACATTTTGGAAATCTACCTCACCACGAAGATGATATCAGAACTTTTAATTTGATTGATAATATTCTTACAAAAGAAAAACCAGATTTGATAGTTCATACAGGAGATATTATGTGGTCAGACGGGGTAAAGGATTCTGATAAAGTTTTTCAAATTGTAATGGAATATTTTGATAAATACGATATACCCCTTGCCATAACCTTTGGTAACCACGATAGCGAAGAAGGCATTACACGCTCAGAATTAAGAGAAATCTATGATAAAATAATCACAAATAAACCAGAAAAAATAGATAGCTTTATCATAGATGATAAGGAAAATTATCTAATCCCTCTAAGTGAAAATGGAGATGATCTTTTATATCTATACTTTATCGACTCTGGTGCTGATGATAGATTAGGCTTTGGAACCTATGAATGGGTTTTACCAGAGCAAGTAGAGTGGTTTAGAAAAACATCTGCTAAGTATAAGAAAAATGATGGTATAAAACGCAATATAATTTTCCAACATATTCCTGTACCAGAATATTGGCAAAGCAAGGAAAATATCTTATCAGGAGTCCAGGAAGAAACCAACGAAGAGATCTCAGCTCCAAAAATAAATACAGGTTTGTTTGCAAATATGCTTTTAAATGGTGAAACTTGGGGGATGATAGTAGGCCATGACCACGAAAATAATTTTGATAGTACCCTACATGGCATCCACTTAGCCTATGCAAATTCATCAGGCTACCAAGCCTATGGAGATCTTCCAAAAGGAGCTACAGTTATTGAAATTACAAAAGATCCTTTTGAAATAAAAATTAGAAATATTAAGATTGATGCAGACAAATAAGAAACTTTTCACAAAAGAATACAAAGATCTGTTTTGGCCCTTATTAGTGGAGCAAATTTTCCTAACCTTAATAGGAAATTTTAATGTATTTTTATTCTCTCTTTTTAACGACCAAATGGTAGCAGCAATTGGTATATCTGACCAATTATTAAATATATTTGCTATGATTACAAATATTGTAGTCCTTGGAGCAAGTATTTTAATTATTCAAAATGCAGAAAAATCTAGGATGGCTTATGTAAAGTCGATTTTAAAAGAGTCTATAATTTTAAATGTGATTATAGCAATTTTAATAGTTATAGCCGTATTTTTATTTAATAGAGATCTTTTGATGTTAATGCAAACTCCAAGGGAACTTTTAGATGAAACTTCTATATATATAAGGATAGTGTCGGTTTCAATTATATTTTTAGCTATGACTTCGCTAATGCTAGGGGCTCTGCGTGCCTTTGGTTTTGTAAAAGTAGCAGTAAAAGTTTCTGTGATTAACACTCTTTTAGTGATTTTAGGAAACTCTCTTATAGTAATTTTTAACCTAGGGGGCATATCCTATATTGCACTTGCAACTCTAGTTTCTAGGCTTTTGGGTATGCTTTTAACCCTTTTTACTTTAAAGAAAAATATAGCAGAAATATTTGATTTTAAAGGTGGTTTTAGAAAGATCCCACTAAAAAAAGAAATATTGTCTTTAGGTATACCTTCGGCTATGGAGCAGATATCCTATAATTTTAGCCAAACTATAATTACTGCAATAATTGCCTCCCTTGGAACAATTGCTGTAAGTTCAAAAATTTATACACAAACTATCACCTCCTTTATATTTTCTATTGGGGTGGCAGCAGGTGTTTCTGGCAACCTTGTTATTGGTAATTTTTATAGAAACAAGGATTTTCAAAAAATAAAAGATTTTGGAGTCATAAATGCAAATAGGATAAGTCTAATTGCGGCAGGGGTAAACTTGATTTTAGCCCTTTTGGGCAGATTTTTGGTAAGTATTTTTACTAAGGATCCAGAAATTACATCAATAGTTAGCCAATTATTATTTTTCCAAATCCTTTTAGATCCTATGAGAGTGGCAAATGAGATTTTGGTAAATTCATTAAACGTACTAAAAGATGTAAAATTCCCAGTGGTAGTCGGAATAATCACTACCTATGCCTTAGTAATTCCTTTTTCTTACCTGTTTGTAAGTAAGCTGGGAATGGGGCTTAGGGCAGTTTGGATAATATTTATCCTAGATGAAGTTTTAAGAAGGCTTTTATTTACCATAAGATTTAAATCTGGTAAGTGGATGAGAATAAATGAGGTGGATGATGGATACTAAATTAAGAAATGTAATTTCCATGATTTTTGAAAAAATATATTATTTTTTGACTTATTCCATAGTATTTGTAGTTACTATGGTCATGGGTTTAGGGTTTTTAACTTTTGCCGGGGGCCATGTAATGCTTTTTGATTTGGTAAAAAAGATAGACGGTGAAAGATACAAGGAAAAGATAAAAGTATTTAAGTTTTTTAAGGAAAATATAATAAGCTATGCCCTTAAATACATAAAAATTAGCCTCTTATATGTAAGTTTAATATTAATTTTAGCCATAGACTTATTTTACTTTTCCACATCAATTCAACCACTGTTTACTGCTTTGTTTTATATAAACTTAATAATGGCCTTTATTTTAATAAATTCTATGGCAATAAGTTTTTACCTAATGGCAAAATATCCAGAGATGAAATTTAAAGAAATTTCAAAAAATGCCATATCATTAACAATAGTACACATGGTAGATATTTTAGTTTTAAATGTATTTATAATAGTAATAGCCTACCTACTTTCAAAGATTTCCGGTATTTTACTTATCCTTATATTACCTGGCATTGCAATTAATCTATCCTACAGATTTTACCGAAAAATTCTAGCAAAAAAATCTATTACCTATTTGTTGTTTAGTTTGAATTAACTTAACTTATAGCCTTAAAAAAGTACCAAGAAAAATTGAACTGACCCCTTAAAGTTGGACCAACCAACTTAAGGAGGTCAGTTTTTTATG
>ERZ1029858.122-NODE-122-length-30124-cov-71.716219_pt1 | contig 30124 bp, 50 predicted proteins | sample MGYA00519237_ERZ1029858 | MGnify/ENA primary metagenome ERZ1029858 (study PRJEB33666, sample SAMEA4610919) | skin metagenome | biome: Human-associated habitat; feature: Malodor aspect; material: skin | place: Philippines | collected 2015-08 ...
TGATACTTTTATCTTTAGTCAAATTATAAACCTGCTTTCTTAAATATTATAGGAATGAGTATTATGATTTGTTTTAATTCCTATTAATACAATTATACCACATATTGTGGTGTTTATATAGAAAGGACTATATATAGTATGGATAAATTAAGATCTCTAAGGATTGAGAGGAATATGACTCAGAAAGAATTGGGAAGTGAAGTTGGTGTTGATGCTAGGACTATTAGTTCTTATGAAACTGGTGTAAGAGATTTGCCTGTCAGAATAGCAAAGAGAATAGGAAAAGTTTTAAAGATTGATTGGTGGATTTTATATGAGGGTTAGGATGTATGGATAAAGCAAAGACTAGACTTGAGGACAAAGACTTTTTTAAGATGGAGGAAATCTGTCAGTACTTAGGGGTTGGTAGTTCAACTGTCTATAAGATGGTTGAGGAAGGACTGCCTAGGTATGCGGGCATGGGTAATACTATTTACTATTACAAAGAGGATATTAAGAAATTTATTTTAAATAGAAGAGTGAATTAATTATAAAGGAGATTAGAAAATGACTGTTAGTATAAACGAAATTATTGGAAGTATACAAGAGATACAAAGGGATAAGAGAGTGACTAAGAAAAGTAAGAGGGAAAGAAAGATGGCTGCTGCTAGGATGAATGAATATAGAAAAGTGGAGGATAGAAAGCGCCGTATGACTGAGATACTAAAGGCTGGAGAGGGTCTATGCTAGGTAGTTTGGGGCAAAAAAATGGCACATACCATTTTGTATGTGCCTGATATACTCAATTTGATTGTATCACTAATTGGGTGTTTTTGTAAAGGATAAGATTTATGAATATATATGATGAGCAAGAATTTGCAAGGCAAATTAGAACTTTAAGTATTAAACAATTACAAATTTTACTGGATTTTATGAGCTCTTATGAAAAGGATAGGGATGTTAAAAGAAGGTTGATTGAAATAGAGATTGAAAGGCAGAAGAAGTCTTTACTAAGTAGGAGGTTTTGATGAGCAGTAATAAGAGGTTTTACTGGTTGAAATTGGATGAGAATTTTTTTGAGGATGATACTATTAAGTATTTGTTGGAGCAGAAGAATGGATCTGAATATGTGATCTTTTATTTAAAGCTATGTTGTGCATCTCTTAAGGATGAGGGAACTCTTATTAGATATGTTGGTAATAAGCTGATACCTTATGATGCGGCTAGTTTATCTAAGTTGACTGATACTAATATTGATACTGTGACTAATGCTATGAGTTTTTTTGTTGAATTTGGCCTAATTAGTGAAATGGCTAATGGAGAGATATTTATGGAGCAGCTAGAAGAGATGATAGGGTCTGAAACTGATAGTGCTAAGAGAATGAGAAAACTTAGGGCTAGGGAAAAGGCTCTTGCTTTGGCTGATAGCGACTATGAAGTGATTGATGAAGATGAACAAGAGAGTCACACAGATGTAACTGATACGAACATTGGTGTCACTGATAATGAACAAAGTGACTGGAAATTGTCACAAAGTGACTTTAAGTTGTCACATAGTGACGAAGATGTCGCACAAAGTGATAACGATGTGAATAAAAGTGACACAGATAATAGAGATAGATATAGAGATAGAGTGAGAGATAGAGAAAGACATAATAGGCAAGAGTCACAAAATGATGTCCCTCAGTTAGGACTCACAAATAGTGATTTGGTCCACAATTATTTTTATAGCGATATAAAGGCTAATAGCGATAGGACTGATAGTAAGTATGTGTATAAGGCTATTGATAAGTATGGCTGGGAAGAAGTCCTAGTTATGATGATAAAGCTTAAAGAAGATCAAGGGGCTATTATTAATACTTTTAAGTATGTGGAAACTGCCCTAGAGCGTAACCATGATAATTATCTAAAAAATAGGAGTGATAATGAGTGGATGGCTAATCAGCGTATGGATAAATTGAGAACTGAGCAAGTAAGAGGGCTTGTTGAGAGTAGTAGGGGATAAAGGATATGAATTATTATTTTTATGGCGGTGATGATAAGTACAAGGGATCTTACCTAAAAAGGGTCTGTAATGACTATGTTGGGTCTGTGGATTGTGTAGATGATAACTTTTTTGATGAGGCTTATGGCTTTGACTATATTTATGCTTTTAGGCAAGGATTATCTTTGGATATGGTTAGTAAGCTAAATCTCGCTTATATTGGGAATCTGGAGGAATTGCTATGATTAGACTTTTGAAGTGGATTGTGGAGTTTACTCTTGTATTTATTGCTGGTTATTTATCTTTTGTCATAGTAATTGGGATGATTAGGAGCATAAAGGAGATTTTAAATGATAAGTATTGATGCACTTAGAGATGATAGGGAAGAGGCCTACAAGGTTTGGTTTGAGAGATGGTGGGCTAGGGCTGATATTGAAAGGGAGATTATTAATGCTAACTCAAAGGGTTTTGCTTATTTAAAGATCTATATACCAGATAGAGATGCATATACTGCTAATAGAATGAGAGATAATCTCTTTTTAAAGTTTTTGAAAAGAAAGCTGGCTGGTTTTGATGTTTACTTTGATGAAATACCAATGGATGGATATTTAAAGAAAAGTTTTGTAAATGTTAGCTGGGATGATGAATAAGATGGAAAATGATGAGGTTTTGAAGCTTACATTGATTGGAAATCCTGCTACTAAGAAGAATAGCCAGGAGATTAAGGTTAATTGGTCTACTGGTAAGAGGTATATATCTCAATCTGATAGGTATTTGGCTTATGAAAGAGATTGTTTATGGCAGATTGGTGCTAAGTATAAGCAAAATATTGATTACCCTATTACTCTTAAGTGTGTGTACTATAGGAAAAATAGGAAGAAGGTAGATTTGAATAATCTATATTCTGCTACTTGTGACATATTGGCTGCTGCTGGTGTGATTAAGGATGATGATTTTAATGTGGTGGCTAGTATGGACGGGTCTAGGGTGAGATTTGATAAGGATAATCCGCGTGTTGAGATAGAGATAACGAAGTTTAAGGAATGATTATGGATTTTAGTTGTGAACAGTTGGAATTGATTTATGAAGAATTTAAGGCTAGTGATTTGCCTAGCCATAGGTCTATAGCTATTATTGCATGGAATAGAATCCATTATGGGAAGTTTAAGGATGTTGATAGCAATAATAATGACAATGAGGCTAGTAGAAATGTCTTTTTTGATCCTTTGTATGATGAGTTTTTGGAGGTTGAGGAATGAGAAGAGACGTAATTTTTATAATATGTTATATAGTTTACAATTTGTATTGCTATTTAGCTGCAAAGGACTGGCAAGAACAAGTTCTTAAAGAATATAAGTAGATGTATGAGGATAGATGATGGAGGTATGGAATGAAAACAGATAAAAATAACAAAAAAATATATATTGAGTTAGATAATGATTACCAATTAAATCTTTTACACGGAATACTGGTAGAAGAAGAGAAGAAGGCAAATCGAAATTTAGAAATATTATCTACTAAGGGTGATAATAAGTTTACTAACACCAAGAAAGCTTTTAAAGAAGTGAAGCGACTAAGAAGATTATTAACTGTGATGGATGACTCTAGTGACTACTTTGGGGCTTTTGAACGTATTGAAGAATATGGATTGGATGAGATAAAAAATGAGGACTAAGGAATTTATAAAAAAGGTTAAGGAGCTGGGTTTCAGGGTTCAAGAGCTTAATAATATAATTAATGTTTGCAATTATGAAGAGCGTGTTTACTTAGTAACTATAGATAAACACAATCAATTTATGCTAGACAATAGGTGTAAGGGATATATGGATTTAGGTGACTATGATAAGAGCGATCTATTAAAACTATGCTATGAGTATGCAAAAACTCCAATCGAAGAACGTGAAGAGCCTAAGAAATATTATTTAAAGCATAAGTGGATGCAAATAGATGATTATAATTATCTAACTGTTGATTTAGATGATAACACTTGTTGTTTAGATGATATAGAAGGATTTGATTGGACAAAAAATAAATTTACTCTAAAAGAAATTAAAGAGATTAAGGAAAAACATAATACAGATTTAAGCGACTTTGAAATTGTGGAGGTGGATTTAGAATAGATGGTAGAAATTAATAAGATTTATAATGATGACTGTTTGATGAAAATGAAGGAAATAGATGATGGCTCGATAGATATGATTTTATGTGATCTTCCATATGGAACAACACAGAACAAATGGGATTCAATAATACCTTTAGATAAATTATGGGAAGAATATAGACGTATTGTTAAGAATAACGGGGCAATAGTATTAACTTCACATGAATTATTTACCGCGAGATTAATGCTAAGTAATACTCAAGATTTTAAATACAAATGGATATGGGTAAAATCAAAGGCTACAAATTTTCTTAATGCAAAAAAGCAACCATTAAGAAAATACGAAGAAGTCTGTGTATTTTATAGAAAGCAACCCACATATAATCCACAAATGATTAATGGAGAACCTTATGATAAAGGTATAAGAAAAAATCAACTAAGTGGCTCATATGGTGATTTTGAGCCCGTTAGAGTTAAAAGCAATGGGGAAAGATATCCTATAGATTTGATTTATTTCAAGACAGCTGAAAGTGAAGGTAAAGTTTACCATCCTACACAAAAGCCTGTTAAGTTGATGGAGTATTTAATAAAGACCTATACAGATGAGGGGGACTTGGTTTTAGATAACTGTATAGGTTCGGGTACTACGGCTGTGGCTTGCATTAACCTTAATCGAAACTTTATTGGAATTGAAAAAGATAAGGATTATTTTCAAAAAGCTTGCGATAGGGTGGGGGAAGCTAAGAAAAATCATATAAAAATAAAAAAACTACCTTTGGATAAACCTTGCAAAGAGTACTTAGGAGGCTATATAGAATGACTTTTTGGAAAGAGTATAAAACAGATAAAGATTTAGCAAATAAATTAATAGGAAAAAAGATTGTAGAATGGGATGATGATTATTTAAAACTAGATGATGATACAATTATTACTATTGAGATGACGGAATGGGATTGTTGTGCCGGAGCAGGCGGAGAATTTAAAGATATTGAATTAGAAGCAGTCATAACTGATGTTAGGTTTGAAGCTCCTACTGAAAACTATTTAGATTATGATCAAAGTTATGCAACAAGAGAAATTGTATTTATTCATAATTTAAACTCTATCGGCAAAGCTAATATGTATGCTGATAATGGGAACGGTAATTATTATTTTTCAGTTTGTGCTTTTAAAATTAATGATATATATTACGCACCACTTGGTAGTCGCGGGGAGATTTTAGAATGATTGGGGTGGAGGAATGAAGCCTGATGAATTAACGCAATTTGAAAAAGAGTATATAAATTCCTTGCTAGAATTAAGACTTAAAGAATATGATGTGCAATTTAAAAGAATGTCTGGTATATACAGTGTAAGCCATCCAATGTGGCAAAAGAAAGTTGATAAATTAGGAGCTAAGTGCAATTTTATATTAAACCTGAGACAAAAGTTAGGGTTTAAAAAACTTAAATATCCAGGGGCTTTGGATGAGGTTCATGCTGCTATAAGAGACTTTGAGATGGTGAAGGTGGAGGAATGAAGTTTAGAGTTTGGGATAAAAAAATTAAATATCTTGACTATGACGTAAGAGTTACTAATACAAATCAATATGAAAAAGTTGAAGTGTTAGATTGCTTTACTAATTGGAGAGAAATTGAAAAACCAGAATATGTTTTAATGAAAAGTATTGGTTTAAAAGATAAATACGGACAAGAAATTTACGAAGGTGATATTTTGACAGATGAAGGTATTTTTGAAAATGATTATTGGGATTACGCCAGGATTTGTTTTGACAAAGATTGTTATACTTATGGTATTGTTTGGAAAAATGAAGGAATTATTGAATCGATTACTAATTGTGGTGATTATGCAATAGCAGGAAATATATATGAAGATAAAGAATTGTTATATGAGGTGGAAGAATGAAAATAGAAGAAATAATCGATGGAATTGAGAAAGAGCCGACAACTACTTATAGATTTGAGGTATTTCAAGAGGTTGACATAAAAGCAAAATCTCAGGAAAATGCAGAAGAAAAATTAAGAGTTATGTTTAGTAACTTTTTTTACGAATACCTAGGAGAGGTTGATAAAAATGGAACTGCGCAAATTAATTAAACTAATTGAGCAATGGGCGATTGACCGTGGGATTGATAAAAATGGGACCGTTGAGGGACAGCTTATTAAGACTGCTGAAGAAGTGGCGGAGCTTATTATTGGGATATCCAAAGATGATACTGATGTAATTAAGGACTCTATTGGAGATGTGTTTGTAACTTTGGTTGTAGGATGTTTAATTTGTGACCGCAGACAAAATTTATTACATGCTATCTATATGTTAAATATAAGTAAAGAAATAGGAGAGTATGTAGATAAGTATGACTATATAAAACATCTGACATTAGACTGTGGTTCTTTGCTTGTTGATAAAAGCTACAATCAAGACATCCACATGCTACTTACAAGAATTGTTATGGTAGCAGAGTTTTATGATTTAGATTTTATCGATTGCGTAGAAAGTGCCTACAACGAGATTGCTGGCAGAAAAGGTGTTGTAAGAGATGGCACATTTATAAAGGAGGATGACCTTATATGAATAGGCAACAAAAAAGATAATTTGAAAGAAAATTGAACTTATCTAGTAAGGAACTAGATAACCTTGCTGAACATTTTAGGCGTGAGAATGAGGCTAAAAATCGTGAAGTAGTGGTACAGTTTTTAGCGCTAACTATTGAGGCTTTGAGATTAGAATATGGTTTTGGTCAAAAGAGGATTGATAGGTACACAAAGAGGGTTGATAGTTTGCTGGATATTGTAAACCTTGATTATCTAAGTTTTGAGGACTTGCTTGATGAGATAAGTCTTAAACCTATGGATATTGCAAAGATTCCTGATGATGTTAAGGAGCAAAAGCTTAAGGTGTTGGCTGGATAGATTATAAACTAATAAGTGATGGTGGATATTAGTATATTTGATTAAGTTTAGGAGGGATGATGAGAGATATTTACAAAAATTATATTGTGGATAAGCTACAAAAGTATATGTATGTAAGGGATAGCAATGCTGATATGCTTGATGATATTGAGTATTTGGAGACTAAACTTACTAATATTACTGGTAAGTATGGTTTGCAAAGCGGGCATGCATCTTCAAAGCCGGATGAAAAGGTACTTAATATTTTATCTGAGATTGAGATTAAGAGGCAAAATTATAATGAGAATGAGAGGCTTATTTATAATATTAACTCAAGCTTAGATGGCTTAAGCGATATGGAGAGGGATATTGTTTTGACTATTTATGGTTCTAGGGTTAAGGATAAGCATGACATTGATAGGCTGGCGGATGATTATTGTTATACTCAAAGGCAGCTATATAGGATTGCTAATGATTGTTTGGTACATATCTCTTATAGGCTGCTAGGTGATGCTTAGTTTAAGATGTCAAAATCATGTCAAAAACATGTCAGTGATTTTGTATATATAGGTAGTATGATTGTAGTGTAAAGACATATGTAAAAGGCTCTAGCCTCCTAAATTTAATTTAAGTAGTAGTAAAAGACTTGGCGTGTATGCTGGGTCTTTTTCTATATCTAAAAATAATTATTATGAATGAGATTAGATTAAATAAAACTGGTGCTCATCGTGGCGCCTGTGAAAAAAATAAAAAGATAATATTAAGAACACAAGAGGTGTGTGGGATATGTGGTTATCCGGTTGACAAAAGTCTAAAGTATCCTGACCCAATGTCTGCCACGATTGATCACATAATACCAATAAATAAAAATGGACATCCGTCTGATATTGAAAATATGCAGTTAGCACACTTTACTTGTAATAGACAAAAGTCTGATAAAATTTTCAAAGAAAAAAAAGAAAAGAAAGTTGTAAGCGGAAATAGAAATCTCCCATTGAGCAAGGACTGGCAGTCTTATAGGGCTGACACATAGGGGGGCATATGACCCCCTCCGTCTCCACGAAAGACCTTCACGCCGTCACTGTACATTTTTTCGCGCGGGGTGGGGTGCTTTTTGGGAATTGAGAAAAAATTATGGAATATGATTTAGATTATTTTAGAAGAAAACTGAATACATTGGAAACTGGGGTGCGTGAAAAGTATGAGTGGTATGAGATGACTGCTAATGCACCTGAGTATAGCATTGTTACGCCTCCAATATTAAAGCAGTACTACAAGGCTACTTTGGGTTGGTGTGAGAAAGCTGTGGAATCTCTTGCTGATAGGCTAATATTTAGAGAGTTTAGCGGAGACCAGTTTGGCATAAATGATATCTTTAAAAACAATAATGCAGATATATTTTTTGATAGTGCTATCCAGTCTGCTTTGATATCTTCATGCTGCTTTGTACATATATCCATGCATAAGGATAGTGATATACCAAGGCTTGATATACTAGAGGGCTACAATGCTACTGGAGTTATAGACTCTAGTACAGGTCTTTTAAAATATGGATATGCAGTTCTTGATAGAGATGAATTTAAAAGCCCAACGGTTGAGGCATATTTTACACCTGACGAAACTATTTATTACTACAAGGATAAGCAGAAGCCTGAGGTTATAAAACATAAAGCTGGCCAATGCTTGCTGGTACCTATCATATATAGGCCAGATGCTAAAAGGCCTTTTGGTCGTAGTAGGATTACAAAGTCTCTAATATACCATCAAAGATATGCTAAGCGTACCCTAGAAAGGTCAGATGTTACCGCAGAATTTTATTCCTTTCCTCAAAAATATGTATTAGGAACTGATCCAGACCTAGAACTTGATAAATGGCAGGCTACAATATCAACTATCCTAGAAATATCTAAAGGTAAAGATAAAGATAAACCAACAATTGGTCAATTTACCCAACCATCTATGGCACCTTTTATAGAGCAATTACGTATGAGTGCAGCTTTATTTGCTGGAGAAAGTGGATTGACCCTGGATGATTTGGGATTTGTATCTGATAATCCATCATCTGTTGAGGCTATCATGGCAAGTCATGAGACTTTAAGGCTTATGGCACGTAAGGCCCAAAGAAACTTTGGTGTAAACTTTAAAAATGTAGGCTATGTTGCTAAATGCTTAGAAGATGATTTTGCTTATAAGCGTAGCCAATTTATAGACCTAAAGGCTAAGTGGGAGCCAATCTTTGAGCCTAATGCATCTACTATGTCTACTATGGGTGATGCTGCTATCAAGATTAATCAAGCTATCCCAGGCTTTTATGATAAAGAAAGCTTTAGAGATATGACTGGCATTGAGGGGGCAGAATGACAGAAGATATAGTACCTAGCCTACTAGAGGCTATGAAAAGAGACTTTAAGTCTAGGTATGATAGCAATGCAAAAATACAGGCCTTGCTTAAAAAGCTTAAAAGTGACAATTTAAGCTACGAAGAAGCCTATGACTATGCAGATGAACTAGGAAATCTACTGGTACAAGTCCTACAAAAACATATAAGCCCTGGGAAATTGCCAGATGGGAAGATGTACTACAACATAGCCCAAAGGGTTATGGAGGATGCCTTATCTAATAATCATGAGCTTGTAGCTGTGTACAGTCAGGCGGTGCAAACTGCTATAAATAAAAGTGCTGGGTATAATATCACGGCTTTGAAGTCGGATCTAAGTAAAGATAGAATTGATGGCTTTGTCCAAAGATTGGCCAGCGAAGAAGTGTTTGAGGATATTACTTGGATATTAGATGAGCCAGTAAAGACCTTTACTAGGGCTACTGTAGATGACACGGTGCAAAGAAATGCAGAATTTAACCATAACCTGGGCATATCGGCAGTAATTGAGCGTACTGAAAGATATGATGCTTGTAGCTGGTGTAGGGCTTTAGAAGGTACTTATGCTTATCCAGATGATGTGCCCGATGAAGTGTATATGAGGCATGACAATTGCAAGGGTCGTGTATTATATAGGCCAGAAAATAAAAGGAAAGCACAGAATGTCCATAGTAAAGAGTGGACTAGGAGGTGATCCAGTATCTCCCAAGTGGATAGGGTTAGAATAACATAGATGTGGGAAGGGCACATAGTCGACAAGGAACTTCGCTACCTTATGACGACATGTCCTAAGCATGACTATAAACTGCTGGGTGGAAAACTCACTTTACAAAAACACAGGACCTGAGTATGTCGTAAAACTACTCACTATTTTTTTATGATTGATAAAGGAGCTGACAATGACTGAAAGAAAAGGTAATCAGTATCCTACTCAATCGGTAATTTTGCCGGGGGCTAATAGTCTGTATGAAGATGCTATAGAACTTTATGAAAAGACTGGTAGAAAGGCCCAAGAATGGCAAAAAAGTTTGCTAAAGGCAATCATGTCTACAAATGAAGATGGTCTGTGGACTCATAGTAAGTTTGGTTGGTCAGTATCACGTAGGAATGGTAAATCTGAAGTTGCACTAATGCGTGGACTTTGGGGCTTATTTAACGGAGAGCGTGTCATATATACTGCCCACCGCACTCAAACATCACACTCTACTTGGGAAAAAGTGGCCAATTTTTTAGATAATATAGGTGTAGAGTACACCCAATTAAAGGCCATAGGTCGTGAACGACTACAGCTGGAAGAAGGTGAAGGTGTGATGGAATTTAGAACTAGGACATCATCCGGAGGACTGGGTGAGGGCTTTGATTTGTTAATCATAGATGAGGCCCAAGAGTACACAGATGACCAGGAAACAGCCTTAAAATATATAGTAACTGATAGTAAAAATCCACAAACATTATTTATGGGAACACCGCCAACTGCAATAAGTGCAGGGACGGTGTTTTTAAAATATAGAAAAGCGGTGCTTAACTATGAGACTAAAGATAATGGCTGGGCAGAATGGTCAGTAGAAGATAAGACTGATCCGCACAATGTAGATGCATGGTATGCTACTAATCCATCCCTAGGAACTATTTTTACTGAAAGAGCAGTAAAAGATGAGATATCATCAAATGATTTGGACTTTAATATCCAAAGGTTGGGTCTATGGCTAAAATATAATCAAAAATCTGAAATATCAGAAGCTGAATGGGGTGAACTAAAAGTAAGAAGAGTGCCAGCTTTAACTGGGAAGCTATCAGTGGGAATTAAATATGGTAGAGATGGGGCAAATGCTGCAATGAGTATTGCGGTCAAAACAAAATCTGGAAAAGTCTTTGTTGAATCTATCGATTGCCAGTCTACCCGTAATGGGAACGGGTGGATATTAAATTTCCTTTCTCGAGCTGATATAGCTGACATAGTTATAGATGGAGCTGGAGCCCAGGAGCTTTTAAAAAAAGATATAGAAGATGCAGATATAGAGCCCAGCCCAATATTACCTACTGTCAAAGAGGTCATAGTCGCAAACTCAGACTTTAAACGAGCTATAGACCAAATGACAATAGTCCATAAAGACCAGCCCTCACTAACACAGGTGATAACCAATTGTGAAAAAAGGCCTATAGGGTCGCAAGGGGGCTTTGGATATAAGGCCCAATATGATGATCATGAGATAGCTCTCATGGATAGCATAATCCTAGCCCACTGGGCATGTAATCTTAGCAAACCAGAAATTAAACAAACAATTAGGTATTAACAGTCGCTTTTAGTGGCTGTTTTTATATTTTACCGACACTACCGGGTCAAGTAGGAGGAAATAATGACACAAGAAAAAGAATTTAAAGTAATAGAAACACAAGAACAGCTAGATAGCATAATTAAAGGCAGACTTGAAAGAGAACGTGCAAGCTTTAATGAAAAGCTTAATGGACTTGAAGAAGAAAACAAGAGTCTAAAAGATCAAATAAGCAATCTAACAGATGCATCTAACCAAAAAGAAGCAAAAATAGAAGAATTGAACTCACAAATAAGTGATAAAGATAATAAATTAGAAGACTTTAGGGTTAATCAGATGCGTAATGATGTGGCTTATGAATATGGTTTACCACGTGATTTTTCAAAAAGGCTACAAGGGTCTACATATGAGGAAATAGAAGCAGATGCCAAGGAAATGGCAAAGACTTTTGACAACCTTAGACCTGACCCACCAATAAAAAATAACGAGCCTAATGTATATAAGGGTCTAGATGCTTCTTATGCTAGCATGGCTGAGAATGTGACCAAAGGAGATTAATATGGCAAATCCATTAAATAGAGGGGAACTATTTGCCCCAGATGTTGTTGAAGATTTATTTAATAAGGTGGTTGGAAAATCATCTTTGGCAGTTTTATCAAACCAAAGACCAATAGCTTTTAACGGAAATGAATTTTTCACATTTTCATTTGACAATGAAATTGATGTAGTAGGAGAATCCCAACCAAAAAGCCCAGGCGGAATTAGTGTTAACTCAATTGTTATTAGACCAATTAAGGTGGAATATTCTGCAAGGGTTTCAGATGAGTTTTTATATGCATCCCAAGCAAAGAGAATTGACATTTTAAGAGAATTTAATAACGGTTATGCAAGAAAGTTAGCTAAAGGGTTTGATTTAATGGCAATCCATGGTGTAAATCCACGTACTGGGGCGGCATCTGACATCATTGGAGATAATAACTTTAATGATAAAGTGGACCAAGTTGTAGCATATACAGAAGCTAATCCTCAACTAAATATTGAAGATGCAATTGCATTGATTGATGGGGCAGATGCGGAAACAGATGGTATCCTACTTGCTCCAGAAGTAACAAGTGCACTATCTAGGGTAACACTAAATGGTGATCCAAATGGAGTTAGAAGATATCCTGAATTTGAATTTGGTAGAGTGCCAACTAATCTAGGTGGATTAAGACTGGAAAAAAATAAAACGGTATCTGCATATAATGATATCAAGGCTCTTGCTGGGGATTTTGAAGGGTCTTTTAGATGGGGCGTTACAAAGCAAATCCCACTTGAAATTATTAGATACGGTGACCCAGATAATACAGGTCGTGACCTTGCAGGGCACAATGAGATACTATTAAGATCTGAAACATACTTAGGTTGGGGAATTTTAAATCCTGAAGCATTTGCTAAAATTACTGGTGGTCAAGATGCCTAGGTATACTAATATCTTGACTGGTAATACTATATTAGTTGCTGGAGAGATAAAAGGCAAGTACTGGGTAAAAACTGATACAATCAATGACTTTAAAGAGCAAGCAGCAGAACTCAAGGAAAAATCCGCAGTTAAAAAAGAGAAAGACAAAGAAGAAACAGAAAAACCAGCAGAAGCTGGTGTAGATATCCCAGATGATTTAGAAGAATATACAAATGCTGAGTTATCAGAAATCTTATTTGAGATGGGAGTAGAACATAATGCCCGCCTCAAAAAAGAGGATTTGATAAAGCTTATCGAAGAAAATAGATAGGAGCAGTCATGGGATGTGAATATGATAATAAGGCTAATACTAGGGTGACAGTAGATGATGTAATCGACTTATTTAGGCCCTTAGAAGCTGATGAAATTGACAAGGCTGGTCATTTGCTAAAGATAGTAGAGGACCAGCTTTTATTGCGCGCTTTTGAAAGCGGCAAAAACTTAGATGAGAGGATAGACACAATCCCAGGATATAGAAGTACATTTAAATCTGTTGTAGTTGATATAGTAGCAAGAAATCTAATGACTGCAACCAGTGGAGAGCCTATGGCATCATATAGTGAGTCTGCCCTAGGCTATAGCTTTTCTGGGACATTTTTAAATCCTGGAGGCGGTCTGTTTATAAAGGATGCTGAATATAAAAAGCTAGGATTTATTAAGCAAAAGATAAGGGGGTTAGAGATTTATGGCCCAGCAAAAGGCTATGAGGATACGTGGGATCACTATCACTCTCCACGACCAGGTGACCCGTGGTACTGATCCCTTTGGCAATCCTATTGTTGAAGAGATACCAAGAGAAATTGACAATGTGTTGGTTGGCTTACCCACCAGCGACGATATAACACATAATTTGGAACTACACGGCAAAAAGGCTGTGTATACTCTAGGTATACCAAAGGGCAATCCCTTTGAGTGGGAAGACCGTACGGTAGAATTTTTTGGAGAGAAGTACAGAACCTTTGGTTTTGTAACCCAGGGAATAGAAGATATGGTGCCACTTGAATGGAATAAGAAAATAATGGTGGAGAGATATGGCTAAAAATAAGTTTAAATTTGAACTAAATAGAGATGGAGTTAGAGACCTTTTAAGGGGTCAAGCTATGCAAGAGCATTTGGGCAATAAGGCTAGATCTGCTGCTGCATCATGTGGCATAGGCTATGAGTCTAGTACTTATGTGGGTAAAAATCGTGCCAATGCATCTATCTCAGCGGAAAGTCATAAGGCTAAAAAAGATAATTTAAAAAATAATACTATACTTAAAAGCTTACAATGATTGAATTAATGATAAAAAGCTACCTAGATGAAAAATTAAGTGTGCCGGCTTACCTAGAAGAACCTAGGGGTAAGCCTAATCGCTATGTACTGATAGATAAGACAGGTAGCAGTGAAGATAATAAGATAAAAAGAGCGACAGTAGCCTTGCAGTCTTATGGTGAGTCTATGTATGAGGCGGCAAAGCTAAATGAAGAAGTAAAGGTACTTTTGGATAATATCATTTACTTTGAAGATATATCAAAGGCAAAAATAAACAGTGACTATAACTTTACTGATACAACGACAAAGAGATACCGCTATCAAGCAGTATATGACTTTGTTTATTAATAGAGAGGTGAAAATATGCAAAATGCAGCAAATGTAACAGCTGATAAGCCAAAACTGGATGGGGCTATGAAAGTTGCGCCAGTAGGTACAAAACTACCTACAGATGCAAAAGCTACGCTAGATGCAGCCTTTAAAAGCCTAGGCTACATCTCAGAAGATGGGGCAACAAATAATAAATCAGAAGATACTGACGAAGTAAGAGCTTGGGGTGGAGATGTTGTGCTTACCTTAAGACAAGGTAGTACAAATGAGTACACAACAAGGCTAATTGAGTCGATGAATGTAGAAGTGTTAAAACTTATATACGGTGAAGACAACGTGACTGGTACGCTTAATACAGGTATTAAGGTGAAAGATAACAACAAACCACGTAAGCCAGTATCTATTGTAATAGAAACTATCCTAAAAAATGACGTATTAAGAAGGATTGTTATTCCTTATGCTGAGGTGGTCCAAGATGGCGAGATTAACTATAATGACAGTGATGCAACTGGTTTTGATGTAACATTTAAGCTACAAGCAGATAGCGACGGAAACAGTCAGTATATCTATATACAAAATGCGGATGGTGGTACTACATCATCAACAACAAGTAGGTAAGTATGATAAAAGGAAAAACTAAATCTGGATTTGAATTTGAAATAGACGAAGAGAAGTTAAACGACTATAGGTTTCTAAAAGAAGTGGCACGTGTCGAAGATAACCCTCTTCGTTTTCCTTTTTTATTGGAAAAAATGCTAAGTGAAGACCAAGAAGAAAAACTTATGAAACACCTTGAAGATGATAATGGAAGAGTAGATCCACAAAAGGTGATGGAAGAAGTAAAAGATATATTCCAGGCTACAAATGAATTAAAAAAATAATAACCCTTGCTAGGATGATTGCAACTGATGAAGATGCCTTAGAGTGTGACCTAGCAGAAACTTATAGGATATACGATTATAGAGAGCTCCCACTAAAAAGGGTAGCTCTTTTTGCTAGCGGATTATCTGAAAACTCTAGGATTAAAAGAAAAATGAGCGGAGCAAAGCTAAGCATAGATACATATTTGCTAGTAATGATAGCTGATTATCTAGGATGGATAGCATGGTCAAAAACTAAGGATGCAGCTAAAAATAGAAACAAACCTCAGTCTATTTTAGGCCTCATCAATGGCAAGGGTGAAGATGAGAAAGATAGTGAAAACCGTACTTTTGATACGGGTGAAGATTTTGAAAAATTAAGAGAAAAACTACTAGAAAAAGCTAAGAAAGGAGGTTAACCATGGCAACAGAACTAGGTAAAGCCTATGTGCAGGTAGTACCATCTGCTAGGGGTATAAGCGGCATGATAAAAAAAGAGCTGGCACCTGAAGCTAATAGTGCTGGTGATAGCCTAGGAGAAAGTCTAGGGTCTAATATTGTCTCTAAAGTAAGGGGAATAATAGTCGGAGCTGGTATAGGTAAATTTTTTAAAGAATCCCTAGAACAAGGTGGAGCTTTACAACAGTCCCTAGGCGGTGTGGAAACACTATTTAAGGATAATGCTGACACAGTAAAAAAATATGCTAGAGATGCCTATAAGACATCTGGTGTTGGAGCTAATGAGTACATGGAAAATGTAACTAGCTTTTCGGCTGCCCTTATAAAGTCTATGGGTGGTAATACCAAAGATGCAGCAGATGTAGCAAATACTGCAATGATGGATATGTCGGATAACATGAACAAGATGGGTACGCCCATGAGAGATATCCAAAATGCTTATCAAGGATTTGCTAAGCAAAATTATACAATGCTAGATAACTTAAAACTCGGTAGAAAAACCATAGCCGAGTATAAACCCAGTGAAAACGGTGGAACTCTAAGACTATCCGCTTAGACAATACCGTGTTTTATGATGTACCCTTATACGTGTTTATGGTATAATATAACTATAAATGTGAATTGGGGGATTAAAATGACTTGGATTAAAATATCGAGAAATAATAATTATTCTATCAATGAAGAAGGTCAGGTTAGGAATAACAAGACCAACAAGTTGAAGACTGCATTTGTGAATAAAAGAAACAGATATTTAATAATCGATTTGTATCACAATGGTAAATCTGAAAAAGTTCCAGTTCATAGGCTATTAGCTGAAGCATTTTTACCTAATCCAGAAAATAAACCTACTGTAGACCATATTGATGGAAACAGACAAAATAACGATTTGTCCAACCTAAGGTGGGCTACTTACTCAGAGCAGAATTCACGCTTTGATACTGTAGGCATTCGAAGTGAAAGAGTAGTTGCCACGCAGTTTGAAGAATATAGAAAAAAACGTGGTGGAGGTCATATTGGCTGGGGGAACGTGATTTCAAGATTATATTTTGATAGCATATCACAATGTTCAGATTATTTTGACTGCACTATTTCTAATATATCTCAAAGATTAGAAGAAGGTACAATCGGAAGACGAGGTAAAACCAGAGGATTCTTAATTGAATACGCTGACGGTGAAAGAATTAAGCATCATAAAATGTAACGACTATCGAAACAAATTAAGCATCCTATCAGGGTGCTTTTTTAATGGAGTAGAGTACACTCAAGTGAGTGGAAGGGCTGGGATACGTAAGTATAAAATATAGTCTAATCTACATGGCGACATGTAGCAGTTCATTAAGAACGGTCACAAACTAACGAATTGTGGCGAATACGTACTGTATGGTGGTACGAAATCGGAGATGGAGCGTCTGCTTAAAGATGCTCAAGCACTAACTGGCGTGGAATATGATATAGATAATCTATCAGATGTCTATAATGCAATCCATGCTATCCAAGAAGACCTAGGTATAACAGGGACAACGGCACTAGAAGCTGAAGAAACCTTGTCTGGGTCTTTTGGATCTATGAAAGCTGCCTTTGTGGATGTGTTAGGTAACTTAGCACTGGGGGAGAACATAAAGCCTTCGCTAGAAGCTTTGGCTAGTACAACTTCTACATTTTTATTTAAAAACTTTATACCTATGATAGGTGAGATACTTAAAAACTTACCAGTGGCTCTTGTTACTTTTGTTAAAGCAGCCTTACCTGAATTTATAAGCATGGGGTCTAGTATGATTGGCTCCATTGTAGAGGGATTTAAGTCGGGAACTGGTAATTTAAGTAATGCCATATCTAATGCAATAGTAGGAATGCAAGAGTTTATTACTACTCAATTGCCAAAACTATTAAGTAAAGGTGTGGAGATTATAACTAACATTGCTAGCGGAATAATAAAAGGCATGCCGGAGTTTATCGGTACTGCTGGAGAAATTATTGAGGGGCTGCTATCTGCATTTCTAAGGTCTACTGAGCAGTTATTTAATGCCGGGGCAACAATAATAGATAATATTGCAAAAGGAATAAAAACTGGAGCTCCAAATATATTTACTAGCATAAGTGAAACTTTGGAGTCATTAATAATTACTATAGAAACCTATTTGCCGACTTGGTTAAGTGCAGGGGCTAAGCTTATCAATAGTTTATCTACTGGGATTATAGAAACTGCACCAATAATCCTTGAGGGGCTAGTAGAGATATTACTTAAGGTAGTCCAAGGCATAGTCAATGTCCTACCTCAGTTTTTACAAAAAGGTGTTGAAATAATTACCAATATAAGTACTGGTATGCTCAACGCTATGCCATCAATCGTAGAGATTGCTGGAACATTGATAAATGGATTGCTGAAAGCATTTTTTGAAGCTACCGAGCAGTTATTTAACGCTGGGGCTCAACTAGTAACAAATATATTTAATGGTATCCAAGAGAATTTACCAAATATTACCACTGCTATTACTAATACCTTAGATAACTTAATTACTACTATGGTAGAGTATTTGCCTAAATGGTTAGATAGTGGGATTAACCTAATAACTAGCATAGTTAATGGGATGCTGGAAACTGCTCCTACTGTGATAAGTAGCATGGGAGAGATACTGGCTAAGGTAATTGAAGGAATAATTGAAATATTACCTACATTTTTAGAAAAAGGTGTAGAGTTAGTAGCTAAACTTGCTAAGGGTGTGATAGACAACGCTCCTGAAATAGTGGGTGCAATCCTAGAGGTATTGGGCAAGGTAATAAATACAATCCTTGATAAGCTGCCTGACTTTATCCAAAAAGGTTTTGAGTTAATACAAAAAATGGCTAAGGGCCTTGCTGAAAATGCACCTGAAATAGTGGGCAAGATGAGTGAGGTCATAGGTAAAGTACTTGACTTTATAGCAGAAAACCTACCTAAATTCCTTGAAAAAGGTTGGGAAATTATTAAAAAGATTGCCAAAGGTTTAAAGGAAACGCTACCAGTAATATTAAAGGCAATGCTAGAGATACTTGGATCAGTAATTCAAGAGATAGTCAATAAATTACCGGACTTTTTATCTAAAGGTAAAGAGATAATATCTCAAATCATAAGCGGCCTTTATAAAATGCTTACTGATATAGAGGATGCTATCAAAAACATAGTAGGGTCCTTATTAAATAAGATAAGCGAAAAGTTTAATGAGTTTAAGGAAAAAGGCAAGTCTATTATATCAAACATAAAAAATGGTTTTGAAGAAAGGAAGCAAGAGGTCTTTAACTCAATATCTAACATAGTATCAAACTTAGGGACTAAGATAAGTGATAAGTATGAAAGCTTTAAAGATAAGGGTCGCGGAATTATAAGTAGGATAAAATCTGGTATAAATGAGTCCAAAAATAGCTTTGGCAAGGCTGCTATTGATATCCACAATGAAATTGTGGGTGGATTTAATAAGCTATGGGATAACTTTACATCCATAGGTAGCAATATAATCAGAGGTATTATAAATGGACTATGGGATGGACTTAAAAACCTAGGCAATGAGATTACTAATGTAGCTAATAATATAGCTAGTAGATTTACTGGTTTTTTTGGCATACATTCTCCATCAAGATTATTTGCTGACTATGGTGAATATATGATGTTAGGACTTGCTGGAGGTATCGAAGATACCCTAAGACCCGTAAGTAAGGCTATGATGGATGTAGAGGATATAGCTAATAGGCAATTTGAGAGCTCTATAATGCTTGATGCAATGGATAGTAACATTAAAGACCTAGATACTGATAAGTACCAGTTAAATGATGACTTAAAACAACCAGTATTGCTACAAGTCGAAATGAATGGTAGGACATATCAAGCTTTTGTTGATGATATAACAGAAACTCAAGATAAAAATGTGAGATTTGAAGAGGTGTACTAGGAGGCACTATGGTAGACTTTAGAGAGCACAGCCATTGTGCTTTATCTTATAATGGCGTAATACTGGATAGGTATTTAGATAATTATATGACTATAAATGTGGAGGGTAGGCAGCTTTTTAGCCCTAGCCTTGAAACACTAAAAGTACCTGGAAGAGATGGAGATATAGCTATAGGCAAAAACTATCCTAGCAGGGATATAAAAGTACACTTTTTGATGCAAGCTGAAAAAAATGAGGAATGGTTAAAGCAGATAAAGGTACTAAATACCTTGCTACAAAGTGAAGGTGATGTGGAGTTTTTCTTTGATGATGAACTAGGCTATAGGTATGGCCAACTGTCAGATATAGAAGACCCACCTTATGATAGTAACCTAGGAATAGGTAAGTTTACTATCCACTGTCAGGATCCGTTTTTATATAGTGAGGTTAAAACATCAACTGGGATTATACCGGACCTAGAGTATGACTTTTATGATGTAAAAATAGAAAGTATAGAAGTGACAATGACTACTAGTGCAAGCAAGCTTGTAGTAAGAAATACCACTTTAGGTACAAAAATTATACTTAACGGTAGTTTTAGGTCTGGCGATAGGGTGGTAATTACCCCTAGTACAATTACAGTCAATAATCAAAATAAGATGATGTGGCTTGACTATGTAGAGAGTGACTACCATGAGTTTAAGATATATTCTAAAAATCAAATTAGTACATCACCAAGTGCTAGTCTTAAGATAAACTACAGGGAGCGTGTCCTATGAGTCAAGGTGTATTTTTATTTAATAAAAAGCAAGAGTTAATGGATACTATCCCGGTAGGTGAGCTTACTGAAAATTACATGGATGCAAGCCTAAATGGGGTGATAACTGGTGGTTTTACTACAACTGATATAAGAGATTATGACCAATATATGTACTTTGGAGTAAAAGAAGAAAATAACTTCTGGATGTATAAGATTAGATCTGTTGTAAAGGATACTAATGTAATAAGGGTACATGGGGTCCATATGATGTATGATGACCTGCAAGGGGCTATCATAAGAGATATCAGACCTAAAAATCAAAGGGTAAATACGGTCTTAATAAATATATTAAAAGAGACTGATTGGAAACCTGGCGCAGTGGTAACATCTAATAACTTTTCTGGCAACTTTTACTTTCAATCTGTTTTGTCATCATTATATGAGCTGTGCAATAAGGCAAGATGTGAGTTTTGGCCAGTGATCAAGTTTTCTGATGGCAAGATAGTATCTAAGTCTATAGATGTAGTAGATATGCTTAGCGATGACTATGGTAAGCTTTTTAAATATGGTGATAACCTGCTCCATGTAGTGGCAGAAACTAATACGGATGAGCTTTACACTGCCTTTATTGGTAGGGGCAAGGGTGAAGAAGTATTGGATGAGAATGGTATTGCTACTGGGGGCTATGGTAGGAAAATACGCTTTGACACTATTGATTATAGGGCTAGCAAAGATGGAGTAAGTGTTTATAGCCCTAAGGGACAAGATTATATAGAGATAGAGCAAGCTACTGCTATGTATGGTTATCCTAATGGTAAACCACGTATAACAACAGTAGATTTTGATAATATAGAAGATAGGCAGGAATTAGCAGATGCTACCTTTGACTATGCCCTAGAAAACTGTAGACCTAAGGTGCAGCTTAAAGCATCTGGTTTGCAGTATGAAAAGGTAGAGCTAGGAGAGACTGTAGCTATCATTGGCCAGATGGATATACGCTATAAGACGCGTGTATTTAAGATAAAAAAAGATTTTTTAAGAGAAAAAGTCGTGTCTTTTGAGTTTGGTGATAAGCTTGTAAAAACTATGGCTGATAGGATAAAACAAGGCCAAGTAGCTGAAAAAGAGCGAGAAATCACTGAACAAAACTATATCAAGGCTATGATATCCATGGTAGAGTCAAGTTTCTTTAATGAAGATGGTTATCAGTATGATTTAAAAGCTGATAATGAGTATAATCTGCCGGCTGGTTTTTATAGCTTTAATAAACCAATAGACCAAAATCCTACAAAGGTTATCTATTTTGGAGCTGGTAAGCTAATGATAGCTAACTCTAAAAAAGGTGATGGTAGCTGGGACTTTAGTGTAGCTATAGATGGAGATGCTGTAAATGCAAATGTAATCCGTGCGGGAATCCTAAAGGGTGGCCGTGTGGAATGGGACTTGCAAAATGGTACTTTTCTAATTGGCAAATCTACAAGTGATTATAACTTTTTTTGGGATGGACAGACCTTAAGGATGCGTAATGTAGATATAGATCTAAAAAATAATAGCGACTATAAAGACTTACAAAAAGATGTAGATAGCAGGATAAGCCAACTAGATAATGATGTAACTAGTAGGCTAGATAGCTATAGTCAAGAATTTCAAATATCTGAGGGGAAGGTTAATTCAACTATATCGTCTGTAAGAACTGAGCTTGCCAAATATGATACAAGAGATGAAGTGGATGCCAAAATTAGGGCTGCTGATAATGGTATAAAAACTTATGTAACTAATAACTTTTCTAGTATAAGTCAGACTGATAGAAAGATAGAGTCTAGTGTTAGTCAGGTAAAGACAGATATTAGCGGTAGTTACTATACTAAGTCCCAAACAGACTCTAGAATATCACAAACTGCAAGCTCTATAGAAAGCAAGGTTACTTCACTTAATAGCAGGGTTGGCAGTGCTGAATCAAGTATAAGGCAAACTGCCAATGAAGTGAGTAGTAAAGTTTCTAAAAATGGGGTTATATCTGCAATTAACCAGTCATCTGAATATGTTAAGATACAAGCTTCTAAAATACAATTAGATGGTGATGTTACGTTGACTGGTGACTTTGTTTCTAAATCTAGCGGTACAATTAGCAGTTTAAAAGATGGTGAACTACGATTTGAAAGAGAGGATGACAAGACATTAGGTGCATCGATAGGTCTATCAAAACTTCCTGGATCGAATACTTATATGACAACGTGGGCCCATGATTATGAGGGGTCTATGGCTATAGGCGCACGTACAAAAGGAATTGAGGTTGACGGGAAAAGATTTTTTTCTGATGTAGAACCTTATATATTGTTTGATATGAACGGTAATGTAAGAGATTTACACAAAGATTACTATTTTGCTGAGATGATAGTAAATGCGCAAACAGCTTTTAATAGTTCTGTTGAATTTTCACGACAACCAACATTCAATAATGGATTATGGGTAAAAAATAAAGTGTTTTTAAGAAGTGGAGACCTAGAATTAAAAGACGGAGGAATAACTCTAGGAAATTGGCGTATATTTGTAGATACTAATGGATACCTAGCATTTGAAAATGCGGCGGCTTATGCATATTATTATCTAAATCCATACTTAAGTGAGAACCGAAGACTTTAAAGGAGTAATAAATGGATATTAAAGAATTAATTAAAAAGATTGAAGCTGATAAGAATATAGCTGGCGAATTAATTATAAGAGCTGATAATAAAGAGATTGAAATCAGAGATGTCTTAACTTTTAGCAACATGGCGATAACTAATGGCGTTGAAAGGATACAAGAAAATAGTGACCGTGGTTATAAGCTTGCATATTTTGAAATAGATGATTGGAAAATTATGATACCAAGTAGGTACTAAGGAGATATATATGGATGTAAATAAGGAAACTATACAAAAATATAGTGGGGTTTTAGCGCAAGCTAATCACGATAAAATATTGCTTGAAATTAGAGTTGAAGAGCTTGAAAAAGAGAATTTAGCACTTAAAAAAGAGATTGAAGAAAATAAAATAGATGAAGATGATGAGGAGCTTTTATAGCTCCTTTTTTGATGTAAGAAAGGAGTGGTTATGGATACTAATCAAAATCCTGAAACAATGGGTAAGATAATCGACTCTATAGAACGTGGTGCAGATGTAATGGATAAAAAAGGTACTACATCTGTAATTACTGTGCTAGTAGTTGCCTTTATAGCTTATGTAGCTTGGCGTACTTATACTGACTGGAGAAGCTTTAAAACCAAAGAAATAGAAGATGAGAGAGAATATAAAAAGCAAAAGTTGGCAGATGATAGAGAAATTAACAAAAAATCTACTGAAGCTGATTTGGAATTGAAAAAAGAATTGGCTAAGGCGGTAAGTGGACTAACTACATCTGTAACAAATAATGGAGAGGCAATCAACAGAACAGAAAGCAAGATAGAAACTCATGATGGAAACTCTATGGATCAGTTTAAGACAATAAATGTTAAGCTTGATGATTTGAGTAAAAAAATGGAGATAGCTAGTGATAAATCTAATGAGTTAGAGACAAAAACTATGCTTGGAGAAATGAATAAGGAGCTAAGGTCTCTAAGTCAAAGCATAAGAGATGCTAAAGGAGGTAAGGATGAGTAAGGCTAACAAATTGATTAGGCATATGGAGAGTCTAAGGGCACGTGGTTTTAAATACAGCATGTATAAGCGTATGAGTAGTACCCATAGAGACTGTAGTAGTGCAGTCTTTGAGGGACTTATTGTTGCTGGTGTTTTAACTAAGGGCTCTTATATAGGTATTACTGATACTTTGATTAGCATGGGTGATGTTGGCCGTGTGCTTAAACCTATTAAGGCTAGCGAGGTTAGGGCTGGTGATATCTTTGTAATGGGTAGGCGTGGAGCTAGTGCTGGTGCTGCGGGTCATACTGGGGTCTTTTATGGCAATGGTAAGATAATCCATTCCAACTACCGTAATAATGGTGTGACTATTGACCCTATTTATTTTAGTATGTCTAATAGTCCTGATAGACACTTTTATAGGATCGTAGAAGATGCACCTACTATGTCTACTAATGATGCTTTAAAACGTGGGGCTACTTATAGGGCTAGTAAAGGGCCGGTTAAAATCAAAGATGAAAATGGGACTGCTGAATGTATTGTTGATTATATTAATATTAGGACCAAGCCTAGCACAAGTGCTCCTATTGTGGATAAGTTTTATAGGGGTAAAACCTTAAAATATCGCGCCGTGTATAGTGCAGATGGTTATAGGTGGTGTGAGTTTGTGACTTATAAGGGCGATGTAAGATACTTTGCATATAGGCCTGAAAACAATATCAGTAATCAATGGGCTAAGTTTTACTAGGGGTGGCCTATGAGTATTAAATATGGCATAGATGATGTAAAAGAGATATATGTAGGTAGTGAGCCTGTGTCTATGGTTTATGCTGGTAGAGATTTGGTTTGGCAGTTGGATAGTGGTAATGCTAACGGTGGAGCTGAGTCTAGTGGTGAACTTGATATAAAAGGTGAGGCACTTAATTATGATAACTTAATCTTATGGTATAACGATGGAACTATTGAGCAACATGCGGGATTGACAGAGTTAAAAATTAACCAATTTGGTGGATTAGATCTAGATACTTATGAGAAAAAAGAAAGATTAATTACTCACATCCACATCCCTAACACTATCACAAAACTAGAAGTGTATAGCTTGGATAGTAATCTCATAGAAGAAATTGATATACCAGGTAGTGTTGAGGAAATACAAGGTCATGTCCTAGAAAATAACCCAATTAAAAAGGTAACTTTAAATGAAGGACTAAAATATTTAGATGCGTCTTTTTTAGGGGTCGCTCCAGAGCATATAGGTACGGTTTATGTGCCAGACAGTGTGGAAATGTTAGATGTGCCATTTAATAAATACAATGTGGTTTTTAATGTAAAAGAAGGTATAGAAATTAGAAAAATTGGTAGACCTCGTGTTGAAATAGAATACCGCCCATAGGAAGGAGGGGTTAATGTGATTTATCAAAATACCTTAAACCTCTTGCAGGTGCGTGGGGGTAACTATATCAAGCAGACTGATAGGTCAAGCCTTGTAGGATATATGCTGCAAGACCATAAGCATAAAAAGATATGTGACCTGGATGGGCAAACGGCTTATATAACTTTGGTTGATAGGATTAATGAGAGATACTTTAAGACTATGGCTACTGTGGATAAGTCAGTGGTTTTGTTTAGGCTTGATGGTAATTTGGCAAATGGGATATATGATGTGGAAATTGAGGTAGACGGTCATGTATTCCCAAGTGATAGCAAGGTGTGGCTTAATGTGAGTAGTAGCCACGCTGGTACTAAGGTTGTTAGTGATAGTGGTTTTGATTTATCTAGGATACTAACACCTGAGCGAGCTGATGACTTGTATGCTAAAAGGGAGCATAGTCATGTGCTGGCGGATATAACAGATGCTGACACTATTAGTGATAGTGAGATATTAGATTTATTTGATTAAGGAGTTTATATTATGGCTGAAACAAAAAAATATTTAGATTATGCGGGGCTTAAAACATACCATGAAAAGGCTAAGAGTGAGTATGATGGCAAGTATGCCTTGAAGGGTGAAGCTGGCAATGTTGATTTAAGTGAGTACACTACAGATACTGAAGTAGATGAAAAAATAAAAAATACCTATTTAGGTATTATAGATGTTATTTGGGGGCCCATTATAAAGGAAGAATACGAACAGTATATTAACCAAAATGGGTGGGTAGACTTTAATCAATATGTAACAAGAAACCCAAGCAAGGCAAATGAAGTATTAAGACTGTTTAATAACTATGATTATGACCTATTAAATACTGATATTTACTCATCCAATAGTTATTTATTAACAACAACTGCCAATTTACTTAATGGGCTAATAGATGTGACAGAACAAACCTATGCCAAAAAATCTGAAGTGGTGGATCTTGATACTCTTAAGCAAGTGGTAGCAGAAGCGCCTCATATCAAAAAAGAAAAGGTGGAAACTTTACCTCCTGAAGCAGATGGGGTAGAAAATGTGCTTTACCTTGTACCACGTAGCAACACTGAAGACGGGAACTACTATGACCAATATTTATTAATTGATGGTAAGTGGGACCCTATTGGTAGTACTAAAACTAATCTGGCTAATTATATAAGTAAAGATGAAGAAGTTGATTTTTATGAAGATGGGTCACTAACCGTAATGGATGCTATTTATGAGGCCTACTCAGAAGCTAAAAAGGCTAAAGAACAATTCAGATCTTTAGAGGAACAAATTTATGCTGGAGAAAACAACTTCTACGGTCAATTCTTAAAGCTGAAAGATGAAGTGGCGGCTAATACTAATGCTGAGTTGGAAAGTATTAGTAATCAAGAGATTGATGCTTTGTTTGCTTAATAGCTTGTAGGAGTTTAGTATGGAAAATAAAAAGTTTTTAGATATAGATGGGCTGGCTCATTTTAAGGGTCAGCTTGATTTGGAGTTTTTAAAACCTAGTGATGCACCTAAGATAATTAGATTGACTAAGGCTAGTTATGATGCTTTGGTTGATAGTGGTGATGTTGATGATGATACTGTTTATTTGATTGTGGAAAGTGAAGAGATTGAGTAAAGCAGTTAGGAGTGTATTATGCGAATGAATAATACTAATAACTTAATACAGGTAGAGGGTGGAGAAAAGATAAAGCAAGCTGATAAGGGTAGCTGGTTATCTTTTGCTCTAACTGACACCAAAAGAAATCCAATTGACGGGATAAATGGGAATACTGCTAAGGTAGTGCTTTATGATAAAGCTAGGAACAAAGGCTGGTCATATAGTACTACTGTAAGTGATAATAAAGTAAGGTTTAAATTGCCTGGTAACCTAGAGATAGGGATATATGACCTAGATATTACTGTAAATAATATGGTGTTTCCAAGTGATAGAAATACTAAAATAGAGATAGTGGAGGGTGCTACTAGCTTTAGTGGGGCTGGAGTGTCTGAAACCTTACTAGAACTTGCTGGATATGCTAAAACTAGTGATTTGGATAAAAAGGTAGATAAGGTAAGTGGCAAAGGCTTATCTACTAATGACTATACAAGTACTGATAAAGGTAAAGTGTCTGCCATACCTAGCAATCCTAAATATACTGATACTACTTATAGTGCTGGTAGCGGCTTATCATTATCTGGCACTACTTTTAGTGTGGATAGTACGATTGCCCGCAAGAGTGATATACCTAGCGGGGTAGATCTAAGTGAGTATGCTAAAAAGAGTGATATACCAAATATAGATACTGCTTTGGGTACTATTGATTTATCTAGCTATGCTACAAAGACTGATTTGAGTAATAAGATAGATAAGGTAAGTGGTAAAGGGTTATCTACTAATGACTATACAAGTACTGATAAAAATAAGGTAAGTGCTATACCTACAAGTCCTAAATATACTGATACTACTTACAGTGCTGGTAGTGGCTTATCATTATCTGGTACTACGTTTAGTGTGGATAGTACGATTGCTCGTAAGGATGATTTAAAAAATATTACAAATGGTAATGCGGAGCGATTAGAAGTGATTGATTTTGACGATTGGATGAGAGAGGCAGGTAATAGCTGGCCAATGAAAGATGACATTGCATCATGGTCTAAATTACCAGCCGGATATTATGCTGTTCATGAAGAAAGAATTGAAAATCAACCTTCAGATTATGGGCTTGTATCTGTTTTAAAAGAAGATCCATTTACTTATGTAGTTTGGATAAATAGAGATGATTTTTTTGGTAAAGGCGGGGCCTGGATAAAGACTATATATGACATAGACATGAGGGACTGGCTAAGAATTGACCAAGCTAGTTATCGTGCTGGATATGGTATTGACATAGAGGATAATACTATCAAGATAGATGATAACGTAGCTACTAAAATTGATCTCAATAGGAAAGTAGACACTGTATATGGAAAGGGCTTATCTACTAATGACTATACAAATACTGATAAAAACAAGGTAAGTGCTATACCTACAAACCCTAAATATACAGATACTACTTATAGTGCGGGGAGTGGGTTATCTTTGTCTGGTACTACTTTTAGTGTGGATAGTAGTATTGCTAAAAAATCAGACTTAGATGATATAACTTATCCAAGAATATATACAAATGATGATAATGATTTTGGTACTGCTACTCCCGGCAAAGATTACTTTATAAGAAACGATGGAAGATTTGGGAAAGTAACATCTGTTGATAAAGCAAATAATGATTTAAGATATCGTACTCAATTTGATTTCTCTCAATTGAATAATTTATATTTGCCGGGGGATATAGATATTACAAAAGCAGCATTATGGGTAGGGTCTGATGATGCAGACAAAAAGAAGTATGAACCATACCAAAATCACTACTATTTATCGAGAGACGGTTACCTTGCAAAAATAGGTGATTATAGACCAATTCACGAGCCAGGATATAAAGATCGTACACCTAATAAGAACTATATAAAATTTTCTATTGAAGAAACTGATGGGTTTCTTTAGCTTTATAAAAGATGTAGGGCTAGCCATGATGCTGGCCTTATTTTTTATGGTAAAATGATAGTAATAGAAAGTTACTAACGACTATAAATGTATAATTTAATTGAGTCACCTTCGGGTGGCTCTTTTTTTGTGTTTTAATATAGTTTTAAGGCATATAAATGTATGGCTAGGTATTTTAAATCGCTTATAGCTTAAAATATTGATGATTGGCTTGTTTGCAAGGGTTATATGTTCTTTATTGTAATATTTGGCTAGAATGGTTTAGTTTTAGTAATAAAAATGTAAGGAGAGATTATGACTGATATAGATGTAGATAAACTAAAAGATAGTACATTAGAGTATGTAAAGAAATTTGCTACCGTTGAAGATATAGTTTGGTTAAATAAAGTTTTTTTAGAAGAAAATCCAAATGCTAAATACTTAAGAGATATTAAAGAGATTAATGAAAAGAAAAAAGAGGACTGAGTGTCCTCTTAAATGTGTTTATTGTACCTATTTTATTGCTACCAACGTGCTACCAACATGCTACCAACAGTTTAGGTCTATTGCTACCAACGTGCTACCAACCTAAAACAAAAATCCCAAAAAAATATAAAAAACAAACTTAAGAATGTTTGAATTATGCAAATTTGACAAAAAAATGGAGCCACTTCCCGGGATCGAACCGAGGACCTCATCCTTACCATGGATGCGCTCTACCTACTGAGCTAAAGTGGCATTACTTATATAGTATACACCATATTTACAAGATAAGCAAATTAAAATAATAATATTTTCAAAATATAGAATTTTCTATTCTTTTATGGTAGAATAATCTTAAATGATTAAATTTGGGAGGATAAAATGTCTAAAGCACAATTTGACAGAAGTAAACCACATATTAATATCGGAACAATCGGTCAC
>ERZ1029858.125-NODE-125-length-28612-cov-130.649438_pt1 | contig 28612 bp, 27 predicted proteins | sample MGYA00519237_ERZ1029858 | MGnify/ENA primary metagenome ERZ1029858 (study PRJEB33666, sample SAMEA4610919) | skin metagenome | biome: Human-associated habitat; feature: Malodor aspect; material: skin | place: Philippines | collected 2015-08 ...
CCAGCCACAACAACCTCCAAGTCGAGGTGGCGCATTCACCCACTGACAACTCCCGCAGTTTCGGCGCGGTTTCACCCTTTGGGTTTCACCATTTGTGAAACTGCCGACGAACCGCCAGAGCAGCACCGCTGCTGCGCCGCTGCTGCGCCGCTTCCTGGCGAGACTCCCGCGCACCCCTTACGCCTGTTCGGCGGCGAACTCGCGCAGCGCCCACTCGACGGCGTCCAGAGGCAGTTCTGCGTCGTAGGCATCCCGCGCCGCCGCCAGCGCCTCCAGGTACTCGCCGTACTCCTCGGCGGACCAGTCGCCCTCGGACGCGAGACCGGCCACACGCGCACGGTTGGAGCAGATGATCACGGGTTTCAGCGCGGCGCCGGAGCCGCCCTCCTGCTCGCCGGCCAGGAAGTACGCGATGGCGGAGGCGAACTTCGGGGGCAGGCCGGTTGCCGTCAAAGAACCGTAGGCGTCGATAGGCGAGGCGCCCTCGAGTCGCCGCACCGCGCTCAGCAGCTTGGACGCCTTCCCCTTGTTGCGCAAGAACGCCTGCATCTGCATCACCTGGTTGGACTGGCCGGCAACGTAGGCGAAGCAGGCGCCCAGAAAGTCGATGATTTGGTCGCGCGCGTACCCGGACTCGACAACGTCGGCGGCGAAGGAGAACACCTCGGAGCGGGTGATGGAGGCGGTGGCGTCGTCGCGAAACGGCGGCACGCGGCGGAGGTGGTGCGGCCACCCGGTTTTCCAGCGGATGGGCGAGAAGGTCACGGAGTCGCCGAGGGCGTCTTGCGCGGTGGGTTGGACGGCCTCGAGGGCTTGTGCAATCTGAGTCATGCGCCCCATAGTACGGCCCCTACACTTGCGCTCCATGACCGCAACCGTCCTGCTCCTCGACCCCCGCTGGCCCTCGCTGATCCCCCTCCACATTGCAGGCCGGATCGCGGGCGGCGTCACGTTCACCGACGACGTCCCCGCAGGTATCCGCAGCGCGCTCGCCACCTCAAAGGGCCCCGACAGCTGGCTCGTCTCCACCGACGAGGACGCCCCCGAGGTCGCCCGCTGGCTTGCCGACGGCGCTTCGCTCGAGCGCGCCGCCAGCCTCGACGACCCCGTCTACCAGGCCGCACGCACCATGCACGCCGCCCGCCGCCGCGGCGAGTGGGAGCAGGCCATGACACACGAAAGCCTCCTGCCGTTCTTACGGGAGGAGGCTGAGGAAGTCGCCCAAGCGATCGAGGACGATTTGCCTATGGACGCCCTCCGGTCCGAACTCGCCGACCTCCTCCTCCAAATCCTGTTCCACGCCGAGTTGGCGTCGGAACGCGGAGCCTTCGACTTCTCGGACGTGGCCGACGCGTTTGTGCAGAAGATGCGCAGGCGGGCGCCCTATCTTTTCGACGGCTCCACCGGCCCCGTGGACAAGGCCACCCAGGACCGGCTGTGGGAGGAGGGGAAGGCCCGGGAGAAGACCTAGCGGGAGTTAGCGCAGCGCGCCGATGTAGGTGCGGATGTCCGGCAGGTTGGCCTGGGAGGACATCTGGGAGCTCATCTCGAAGAACTTGTCCAGCGGGGTGGCCGGGTCCGGTTTGACGATGCCGCACTCCAGCGCACGGTCGCCGAGCGTGGCCACGGTGGACGCGGAGGCCAGCCGCAGGGTGGCGTCCTGGCCCACCACGGCGTTGACGTTGCCGATGAGCTCGGAGCGGGTGGTGTCCGGGCCGACCATGCGGGTGGCGGTCAGGCTCGCGCGAAGCACGTCGCAGTTCGCGGTGGCGACGTTGCCGTTGAGGAGTTTGATCAGCTCGAAATTCTGGGCCTGGGCCGGGGCTGCGGTTCCGGCGAAAGCGGCAGCGGCCACGAGGCCAGCGGCGGCGAGGGAAGCGAGACGGCGCATTGGGGGGTCCTTTCGGGGAAGAAACTGGTTCGCGAAGGATCATACATGTGAAAGAAGTGACAGGCGTGACAGAAGGGATTTAGGCGGCTGGGCCCCGTTCGCTCGGGCGCATATATGCGAACTGGCTCGCGTCGGTAAAAACCTGAAAACGCCCGCGCGAAACCCCAGCCCGGCGGCATCCGCGCCGTCCAATAGACCCCCAAACTGCCGCCGAGTTCAGGTTTTCCGGCGAAACCTGAACTCAGCGCGTGCCCCACCGGAAGTATGTGCATCAACGTAGACATAAGTCCGGCGGCAATTCAACTCTTGTGCTACGCGACCGAACGCGGGTATGTATCACCGGCGCGTTAGCCGATAGGAGGCACCCGCCCGGTACACTTTCCGCCCATGACTGCAGCCAGGCGAGTAGCGCGCGGGTGCGGCTGCGCGGGGCTCATCGGCGCGGCCGCGGCCGTCGTCTTGGCCGTCGCGCTCGTCGCCTGGCTCATCGCGGCCTTTTCCACCACCGACCAGCACGAGCCGCTCCAGCCGGTGCCCGTCACCATGCCGCCGCCGGCCGCGCAGGCACCCCCGGCGATCAACGTTCACGGGCCGGGGCGCACCTCCGACCAGCTCTTTGACTGGTCCCAGGACATCGGCAACGCCACCCACGTCTCCGGCCAGGCCATCCGGGCCTACGCCAACGCCGCCCTTATCGCCGCCGAGGCCTGGCCCGCCTGCAATCTGCAGTGGAACACGCTCGCCGGCATCGGCTGGGTGGAAACGCGCCACGGCACCTACACCGGACGCTTTAACAACTCCCAGTTAAACCAGGATGGCTACCCGGAACCGCGCATCATCGGCCCGCGCCTAGACGGCGACGGCTTCGCCAACATCGGGGACACCGACGGCGGCACGTACGACAACGACACGGAGTTCGACCGCGCCGTAGGCCCCATGCAGTTCATCCCGGAATCCTGGGCTCGCTACGGCCGCGACGCCAACGGCGACGGCGTGGCGGACCCGCAGCAGATCGACGACGCCGCCCTCGGCGCCGCCAACCTCCTGTGCAACTCCGGCGGCGCCGCGCGCGACCTCGCTACGGAGGAGGGCTGGAAGGAGGCCATCTTCGCCTATAACCACTCCAACGACTATGTCGCCCGTGTGCGCGACGCCGCGGCGAACTATGCCGTGAACCAACCGGCGCATCGCTGAAACCGCCGCCGCGCCCAGCTAGACTGGTTTGCGGAACTACGCACTCGACCCATGCAAGGAGTCACCATGGCCGACATCATGCACATCTTCGCCCGCGAGATCCTGGATTCCCGCGGCAACCCCACCGTCGAGGTTGAGGCGCTACTCGCGGACGGCTCTCACGGTCGCGCAGGCGTGCCGTCCGGCGCGTCCACCGGCGAGCACGAGGCGCACGAGCTTCGCGACGGCGACGAGCGTTACTCCGGCAAGGGTGTGCTGAAGGCCGTGAACAACGTCAACGAGACCATCGCGGACGAGCTCGCGGGCTTGGAGGCGGATGACCAGAGGATCGTCGATACGCTCATGCTCGAGCTTGACGGCACCGATAACAAGAAGAACCTCGGCGCGAACGCGATTTTGGGTGTGTCCATGGCGGTGGCAAAGGCTGCGGCTGACTCGGCGGCTCTTCCGCTGTACCGCTACATCGGTGGCCCGAACGCGCACGTGCTGCCGGTGCCGATGATGAACATCCTCAACGGCGGCGCGCACGCGGACTCCGGCGTGGACGTGCAGGAGTTCATGATCGCCCCGGTCGGCGCGGAGACCTTCACTGAGGCGCTGCGCATGGGCACCGAGGTGTACCACGCGCTGAAGAGCGTGTTGAAGTCCAAGAACCTCTCCACCGGTCTGGGCGACGAGGGCGGGTTCGCCCCGTCCGTCGGCTCCACCAAGGAGGCCCTGGACCTGATCGTGGAGGCCATTGAGAAGGCCGGCTACACCGTGGGCGAGGACGTTGCCCTCGCGCTCGACGTCGCCTCCTCCGAGTTCTTCGAGGATGGTGCCTACAACTTCGAGGGCGGCCGCCACAGCGCCGAGGAGATGATCAAGGTCTACGCGGACCTGGTGGAGCAGTACCCGATCGTCTCCATCGAGGATCCGCTGGATGAGAACGACTGGGACGGCTACACCACGCTGACTGAGCAGCTGGGCGACAAGGTGCAGATTGTCGGCGATGACTTCTTCGTCACTAACCCGAAGCGCCTGGCCGAGGGCATTGAAAAGAAGGCAGCCAACGCGCTGCTGGTGAAGGTCAACCAGATCGGCACCCTTACCGAGACTTTCGACGCCGTGGAGCTGGCCCACCGCAACGGTTACCGCACGATGATGTCGCACCGCTCCGGCGAGACGGAGGACACCACCATCGCGGACCTGGCCGTGGCGCTGTCGTGCGGCCAGATCAAGACTGGTGCGCCGGCGCGCTCCGAGCGCGTGGCCAAGTACAACCGCCTCCTGCGCATCGAGGAGGAGCTCGGCCCGGCCGCCGAGTACGCGGGCCGTTCCGCGTTCCCGCGCTTCAAGTAAGCGTCTGCTTATAGACGAACCTCCGGTCCCACCCGTTTCGGCGTGGGACCGCTTTTTTATCGGCATTCCTCCATTTGTATCAATAATGCTTGACGATTGTATCTTTCTAGATGATACAATCGTCTCCCAGAACCGACACTTAGCGCATGGGAGGGGCCTTGAAGCGAGCGGACGTGCTGGCGACCTTGGAGATGATTGCCGCCGACCAGTGGGGGATAGTGACCACGGCTCAGGCCGGCCGGGAAGGCATTGAGCGGCTACAACTTTCGCGATTGGCGGAGAAGGGCGATCTTGATCGAGCCCGGCATGGGGTGTATCTGTTGCCCTCCCATCAGGCTGGGCCTCAGGACGAACTTCGAGCGGCGTGGTTGGCGCTCGAACCGAAGAAATTCATCGAGGAGCGCTGGGAGGACAGTAATCCGCTAGTGGTGTCGCATGAATCAGCTGCGAGTGTGCACAGTATTGGTCGTTTAGTCCCGCCAAACCTCACGTTCTCCACCGAGGGTAAGAAGCAAACTCGGCAGCAAGGAATTCGGATTTACACGGGGCGCGAGCTCCAAGACTCAGACATTGTTTCCGTAGAAGGGCTTCCGGTGACAAGCGTCGCCCGGACGGTGGGGGATTTGGCGGAAGCCGGGATCGAACGAGGCTATCTAGCCGATCTGGTTGTAGACGCGTTGCGGAAGGAGAACGTGCGCATCGATGACTTGGCAGCCGAGTTGCGGCCCGCAGCGCGTTCGTACGGAGCAACGTCAGGTATGAATTTGGTTTCCGAATTGAGTGAGGAAGCGTCCGCCCTGGAGGATCTCATTGAACGACGCAACCGGTACGTGTATGCAGCGTCGGGTTTGCCGGATTTGGCTCTGGATCCCCGCGTGGCCAAAGTTGTCGAAGATAGTATGAAGCGTTTCACCGAGCAGATTGAGATGCAGATGGCACCTATTCGCAAGCAAATGCAAGAGTTCGTGGAGCGGTGGCACCTTGACTACAAGTAAGCGCGAAAGTAAGGAACGGCAGAAGAGGCTCAACCAGGGTATTAACAAGAGGGCGAAAGCGCTAAATTTGCCCGGCGAGCTGATCCGCTATCAAGTCGCGTTTGAGGGTTTTCTCGAGCGCGTGTTCAAGCCAGAGTCAGACGAGTGGGTGCTCAAAGGCGGCGCTTCGCTGCTCATGCGAAACCGGCAAGGTCGCACGACCACTGACATCGACCTTGCAAGGGATGTCTTGGGCGGCCTCGAGGATATCGATTCTGAGATCCGGGAAATTGCTGGACGGCCTGGGCACGGCCCGCTTACGTACAGGGTAAAAAGCGTGCGGATCAAAGGGAGCGGAACAGAAGACGGTTACAGCGGGCCGACATACGAAGCCTCAATTGATGCGATGATGGGAGCTGTCGTGTTTCAACCGTTTAGCCTGGATTTGACCGTGCAGCGTCATACCCAAGAGCCTCATGAGCGGGTAGAGATTCATCCCGTCCTGGCTGAACTCACTTCGGAGGAGCTGGAACCCTTCTTCGTCTTTGCTACCGCCATCGAGTCTCAACTTGCGGACAAGATCTGTGCGATGCGAGAGAAGCATCGGAGCGGAGACAGTAATCGGTACCACGATTTAGCCGACATCATTACCATCCTGCTTACGCAGTCATTCTCGGCGGAGAAGCTGGTGACATCATGCAAGCATGAAGCGCGACGGCGGAGGATTGATTATCCAACCGAGATATGGGTCCCATCGATGTGGGAAACCGAATATACGCAGAAGGCGGAGAGCTTTTTCGGTCTCCCGGCGCAGTATCGTGACCTCTCCAACGCTATGGCTTTCGCCTCGGAAGTGCTGAATCCGGCATTGGCCGGGGAGCTCACTGAAGCTCTCTGGGATCCCGGCAAGCGAAGTTGGCAGTCCCCCGCGTAGCATGTCCGGAGTGACTTCAAGTACCCGAATCCGCATGCCCGGTGTGGGGCGCACCCGTAAGGTAGGTGCCATGTTTGAGGATCTCACTGTGGACTACCTCGCGGAGCGCACCGACCACGCGAGCTTTGACCGTGGGCAGAAGATCGACTCAAACCGTGTGGAGATCACGGAGAAGACCGACAACGTTGTCCGCTCTACGGTGACCGCACCGCACGAGTACCACGTGGTGCTGCAGCTCGTGGGCACTGACCTGCAGGCGCAGTGCGATTGCGCCATCGAGCACGAGTGGTGCCGCCACGCGGTAGCCACTGCGCTCAAGCTCATTGCGGAGCGCGGGGAGGTATTTACCTCCAACGTCCAGGCGGCCGCCGCGGCGGAGGCCGTCTTCGACGACGAGATTGACACCTACGTGGACAGCCTGCGCCACGACCAACTCGTGCAGTTGGTGCGCAACCTGCGCGTGGCGCAGCCGAGTGTGGACCTCGCGCTTGAGGTGGGGGCGGCGGAGCACCGTGGGGGACCGGAGGCCGTGGGTAAGCGGTTGGCGCAGCGCGTCGATCGGCTGCGCCGCAAAAACCCCGGCTGGTCCGCGCGGCTGACCGCGGAGGTGGCGCAGGAATGGTTCGCGCTGCTGGATATCTGCTCTGCGTGCATCGACCGCAGCTGGGGCGCCGACATGGTGCGCCCGCTGGAGTGCGCCACCGAGGGCATCGGACAGATGCTGCTGCGCACTGACGACGCCTACGGTTCCCTCGCCGACGCGTACCGCACCGCCACCATTCTCCACCTTGCCGCGTACCGCCAGGCAGCGCCGACCCCGGGTGAGGTGGTGGAGTGGATCTCAAACCTCGTCTTCGACGAATCCGGCTTCGGCGAACCGGACCTGGAGGATTACGCCGACTGGCTGGACATCCAGGCCATCGACGAGCTGGAGCGCCGCCTGGACAAGCAGGACTCCTACGGCCGCTTCGACGACGCCCTCGAGCACCTGCGCGAAGGCATCGCCCGCCTGCGCGGCGACGACCTCGCCCTCGAGCAGATGCTCGCCGGCGACGAGCTGCTTGACTTCTTCGAGGAACGCGCCCGCGACGACGACGCACGCGTCCTGCTCGAGGAGGCCGCCAAGGAGCGCGTGAGCAAGAAGCGCCTGGGCCTGGGCGGCACCGGAATTTCCATGGAGGCGCTGACCAGCCGCCTGGACCGCTACTTCGGCCCCGGCAGCCTGCTGAAGTTCCGCACGGCCTACGCCAAGTCCCACCCGGGCCGCGGCTTCCGCGAGCTGCTCGCCGAGGACGGCGCAACCCCCGCCATGGCGCAGGAGGTCATCGACGCCGCCCCGAGCTGGGTCCGCGGCAACCTGCAGCTGCTCTACGCCGAGCACTTCGACGACTTCGACCTGGGCTACAAGGTGGCCACCGAGCACCCGCGCCCGGAGGAGCTGGACCCGGAGCTCATCTTCGACATGGGCACCGCCATCGGCGTGAACGTGGACCGCGCCCGCGGCACCGAGCTGATGTTCCGCCTGCCGGAGCACTTCGCCGCCGCCGGCGACCTGCCCTCCTACAAGCGCATGGAGGCGGAGCTGCGCGACATCCGCAAATTCGTGGCCGACGACCAGGCCGCCCTCGAGCGCTTCGAGGAGCTCCTCGCCGGCCTGCGCGAGCGTTACGCCGGCCGTGCCGCGATCCGCGAGATTCTCGAGCGGATCTAGCCTCTACACTGTTTGGACTATGACGAAGCGCTCCATTCGCACCCGCCGCCCCAGCACGGTCCCCGTTGCTAGCCGCGACCGGGAAAACGCCGAGCGCGCCGCCTTGCGCAAGCAGCGCGGCCGGGCCATCGCCTTTCCCAAGCAGGACATGGCGAGCGTGGTCATCCTCATCGCAGTGCTCATCCTCGTGCTGCTGGCCATCGCCGCGCCGCTTCGCAACTTCTACGAGGGCCGCGCCGAAATCGCCCGCGCCAACGAGTCCATCGCCCGCCTAGAGGCACAGAAGCAGGCCCTGGAGAGCGACATCGCCATGTACGACGACGAGGCCTTTCTCAAACAGGAAGCCCGCCGCCGGCTGGGCGTGATGGAGGAGGGCGAAACCGCCTGGCGGATCATCGACCCCCGCATGACCGCCTCCGAGGCCATCACCACCGGCAAGGACGACATCCCCGACACCCGCACCTGGCCGGTAGTGATGTGGGACTCTCTGCGCGAGGTCCCCTCGGAGCTCCCGCCTATCGACGACGCTCCGCCCGCCCCCGAAGCACCGGCCGCAGTGCCGGAAGAGATTGTCCCCGAAGCACCCGCACCTGAAACGTCAGCGCAGTAGAAAACGCTTTCGAACGTCTTGCCCCTGAAATGTCCTGATGGCGGGACCTAATGCTACATTCAGCATCAAAGCACTTTTAACAGCGATCTTGAAGAGGAGGCGGAGAAATGGCACAGATTCTAGACGTAGCTCAGTTCATTTACGACGAACTTGGCTGGGTGGATGCATGGCGCTTGGAGAAGTTGACCTACTACGCCGATTCTTGGTTTGCCGCTTGGTACGGCGAGCCACTTTTTAAGGAGAGCTTCGAAGCATGGGTCGACGGCCCGGTAGCGCCCGTCCTGTATCACGCCAATAAAGGTCGCCTCAGCGCCACGTCCCGGGATCTTCCTGGCGGCGACGGGGCCGCGCTCTTTCCTCGTGAGAAGACAGCGATTTCCAGCGTTCTAAATTTTTATGGGGCATGGACCAAAGAGCAGCTTATCGAGCAAACTCACCAAGAGGAGCCATGGCTCGAGGCGAGACAGGGGCTGGGTAAACACGCCCGCTCCAATAACGCTATTTCGAAGGAGACCACGATGCGTTTCTACGCCCGTTGCGAAGCCGCAGGACACCGGGTGCCCATTCGGCCGTTCAACGGACGCCCGAATTGGAGCGCTGAGGATGTGCGAGGAACGTTTGAAGCCAATGCCACGAGGTGGTCTGAAGCTATCGAGCTGTTGGCGGACCGCTAAACCGCGTCTGCATGAATTACTTTTGCTTGCCCCCCGAAGAGGTCATTGGCCTGAACCGCGGGTTAATCGCAAATGATTTCAATGTTCTGGACCGTGGCAAGCTCGAGGGCGCTCTTGCTGCCCCGGTCCAAACCTTCGGTGGGCAATATTTGATCCCGTCCGTAACCGGTAGAGCAGCTGAGTTGCTTGTGGCACTAGTCAAAGCGCACGCGTTCGCCGATGGCAACAAGCGAACTGCGTGGGTGTGTGCTGCGTCGTATCTCAACCTCGAAGGATTCGATCTGGGGGAAATCGATGCGGAGGAGGTCGCATGTTTCGTCGAAGGCGTTGCCTTGGATGTGCATGATCGCGATTCGGCGGCCGTGTGGTTTGCCGACCATTTGGCGTAAGGCGAGTGGAAAGGGGAGTTGATCGTGGCGGTCCGCCTCATGGGACAATAGCCCGCATGCACACCCCTCCTACAGACGAACAGCTCGCCATCGTTGCCGAGCAGCTCGGCCGCACCCCGCGCGGCGTGCTTGCCATCGCGTACACCACCCCGGACAACCAGCCGGCTGTGGTGAAAACCGCGCCCAAACTTGACGACGGCACCCCGTTTCCCACCCTCTACTACCTCACCGACCCGCGCCTGACCGCCGAGGCCTCCCGCCTCGAGGTCGCGCAGGTGATGAAGTGGATGGAAAACCGTCTCAACGCCGACAGCGACGAAGGCGAGGACCTGCGTGCCGACTACCTCGCCGCCCACGAGCATTTCCTCGCCGAGCGCAACGCCATCGAGGACCTGCGCACCGACTTCTCGGGCGGCGGCATGCCGGAGCGTGTGAAGTGCCTCCACGTGCTCATCGCCTACGCGCTTGCCGAAGGCCCGGAGCACGTTCGCTTCGGCACCGAAGCCGTGGCCCTCGCCGCCGAGCACGGCGATCTCCGCGGCACCGCCATCCCCGCCGACTGGCCCACGCTCGACGACCTCGGCATCACCCTCGCCGAAGCAGGGGAGGGGCTCGCATGACCCGTGTCGCTGCCGTGGACTGCGGCACCAACTCTATCCGCCTGCTCATCCACGACACGGACACCGGCGAGGTCTCCCGTCGTAACACCATCGTCCGCCTCGGCCAGGGTGTCGACGAGACCGGCCAGTTCGCCCCAGAGGCGATCGAGCGCACCCGCGCAGCACTTGCGGACTACGTCGCCGAGATGCAGCGCGAGCACGTCACCCGCGTGCGCATGGTGGCCACTTCCGCCACCCGCGATGCCGCCAACCGCGAGGACTTCTTTGCCATGACCCGGGACCTCCTCGGCCAGATCCAGCCCGGTGCAGTCGCGGAGGTGATTTCCGGCGAGGAGGAGGCGGCGCTGTCGTTCGCCGGAGCCACCGCGGACATCGACCCGTCTGGCGGACCGTTCTGCGTGATCGACCTCGGCGGCGGCTCCACCGAGTTCGTCATGGAGGACCACGCCGTGTCCACCCAAATGGGGTGTGTGCGCATCACCGAGCGCATCATGCAAACGGATCCGCCCACAGCAGAGGAAACCGCAGAGGCAAGAAAGCTTATCGACGCCAACGTCACCACCGCCTCCGCTACCGTGCCGTTCGCTAAGGCGCAAACGTTCGTCGGCTGCGCCGGCACCTTCACCACGCTCTCCGCGCTAGCGCAGGGGCTGGAGTCCTACGACCCCGCGCGCATCCACATGTCAGAGATCCCCTTCGACCGACTCCGCGAGGTCACCGCCGACCTCCGTGCCAAGACCGCGGCGCAGCGCCGCGAGAACCCCGTGGTCCACCCCGGCCGCGCCGACGTGATCGGCTCCGGCTCCACCGTGGTGGAGCAGCTCATGGACGCGTTCGAGCGCGAAGCCGGCGCTACCAGCTTCATCATCAGCGAAAAGGACATCCTCGACGGCATCGTCGCCGGGTTGGCTTAATCCTGGTCCGGCTCGTAGATCGTGTCCTCGATCTGCTTGGCGGATTTTCCACGCAGCTTCTTGCCCTTGCGCAGGTCTTTCACCTCACGCATGCGCGGCTCCGGGTCGATCTTGTTCGCGATAGCTCGGCGCGCCGACGTGGTCACTTGCTTGGTTACCGGCGAGTTGGCAACGGCCTGCGCGGCGTTGACTATCTGATGGTAGCGCTTCCGGCCGGCTTTCGTGCCCAGCACATATCCGGCGGCGGCCCCGACAACGTATTGGTACATGGTGGTTAGGGTACAGCGGAAGAACTCTAGGAGGTGCTCGGCCTGAGCCCCGTGAACACTGGCACTGTACTAAGTTGTGGTGAGTATCCCTGTGTTTATCGACCCCCTAAGGAAACCATGCCGGGTAAGCCGAAAATCATGACCGTCTACGGCACTCGTCCGGAAGCGATCAAAGTTGCGCCAGTAGTGAGCGCGCTCCAGGACGACGACAGGTTCGAGTCTGTGGTGGTGTCTACCGGCCAGCACCGAGAAATGCTAGAGCAGGTGAACAAACGTTTTGGCATCACCCCGGATCATGACATGGCGCTGATGAAACCCGGCCAGACGCTCAACGAGCTGGTTGCACGGGCCATCCGGGGGCTCGATCCGATTATCGAAACAGAGCGCCCAGACGTCATCATTTCCCAGGGCGACACCTCGACCGCCATGGTCGCCGCATTGGCGGGATTCCACCAGGGGGTCAAGATCGTGCACCTTGAAGCTGGTTTAAGGACTGGAAATATCTTCTCGCCGTTCCCGGAGGAGGCAAACCGCAAGATCATCGGCCAGATCGCTTCTCTCCACCTCGCTCCCACGAGTGAATCGCGCGAGAACCTCCGTCGGGAGAACTTCCGTTCCAAGGACATCGTCGTCACAGGCAACACCGTCATTGATGCTCTGCTGGCTGCGTCAGAGTGGGACGTTGAATTTGAGGACCCGCGGCTGGAGGAGCTCCGGAACTCGGACGAGAAGATGGTTCTAGTCACCACCCACCGCCGCGAGAACCTCGACGCGATGAAAGAGATCGGCGGCGCTGTCCAGGACCTCGCGAAGTCCTACCCGGACCACGTTTTCGCACTTCCGCTGCACCTCAACCCAAAGGTTCGAGATGCAGTTCTCCCCGAGGTGGAAAACCTTCCAAACGTCATCATTACGGACCCATTGCCTTATGACCAGTTCACAGCACTGATGAGCCGGGCATACTTAGTGCTCACCGATTCCGGTGGAGTGCAGGAGGAGGCCCCGTCTCTGGGCAAGCCTGTGCTCGTGATGCGCGAAAACACCGAGCGCCCCGAGGCTGTGGTAGCCGGTACGGTGAAGCTCGTTGGTACCGATCGTCAGCGCATCGTCGCCGAAGCGAAGAACCTTCTTGGCCAGGATGTCGCGTATGCCGCTATGGCAAACGCCGTCAACCCCTACGGGGACGGTAAGGCCGCCGAACGTGCGGTCGCCGCGATCGCGGAACTACTCGGAGTAGGGAATAGGATCGCCGAATTCGCCCCCGCGGTTGCCGGGTAAACCCCAGCATTTTATTCCTACTGGGTTACAGGCACTATAGTGAAAATGGCATCTCGCCACTTGGGGCTATAGCTCAGTCGGTTAGAGCCGCGGACTCATAATCCGCTGGTCGCGGGTTCGAGCCCCGCTGGCCCCACTGTCGTTCGTCGGTTTAAGGAGGACCACCCTGCGCATCCTCCTAATCACTCAATACTGGGAGCCAGAAAATGGTGTTCCCCAGCGTCGCTGGGCGTGGCTCACTGGTGCACTCGAAGAAGCCGGCCACGAGGTTCTGGTTGTGGCCCCGCCGCCCCACTACCTGCGCATCGTGTCAGTCAAAGAGTGGATCGCGCAGAAGGGTTACCGGGCACGCGAGGAGTTCCGGGGCAGTGACCCTAGGAAAGTCATCGTGCGCTCAGGGTACGTGCCTGGGGGCACCTCGATAACCCAAAAGGTGCTCAACCAGGCTGCCGTTGCTGCTGGCGGGCTGCACGTCGTGTTCCATCGCTCTGGTTCGCTGAAAAACTTTCAGCCCGACATCGTGGTCGGCACGGTGCCCGCGATACCTACAGCCTTCGTTACGGCGATCTCTGCGTGGCGGTTCCAGGCTCCCTACGTCATCGATCTCCGGGATGCGTGGCCAGAGCTACTCACAGTCGCCGACCGGTGGAACGCGTCCACTGGAAAACCTTCCCTTAGACAGAGAATCCTTGCGAAAGGGCCGCTCCAGGCCGCGATCAAGGCGACGGATCTGTGGCTCAACCGCGTTCTCCGACGAGCCGCGGCGGTAGTTACTACCTCCAGCTATCTCGCGAAAGAATTGCAGAAGCACTCTGCGGGGCAGCAACGGGTGTGCACAGTCAGAAACGTCTTTCCGCCGGAGACCCTGATTAGCAAACGACCATGTGTAGACGGACCGCAAAATGAACTCAATGTTCTATACGCAGGGACCCTGGGGCGTGCTCAGAACTTGGCCAATGCCCTCAACGCGGCGCAGAAAGCTCAGGAAGCCGGTACACGCGTCCGCTTGCGCTTCGTCGGTGCAGGAGCAGCTAAGGCTGAACTTATCGACTCCGCGAAGCGACTGGGAGTCGACGCGGTATTCGAGCAACGACGCAGCGCGGAGCTCCTTCAGGAATGTTACGAATGGGCCGACACCGCTCTCGTCCACTTGACGGATTGGGTTCCGCTTGCCAACGCTGTCCCTTCCAAAACCTACGAGCTGATGGATCAAGGCCTGCACATCTCAGGCGTAGTAACAGGGGAAACCGCAGAGATCATCCAAACTCTTCGTGCCGGCGACGTTGTGCCGCCGGAGAACCCTCAGGCTCTCGCTGACCTTTGGGTCAGTCTCGCCCGTAATCGGTCACGGCTCCAGGTCTCCGAGGCAGGCGCGCGCTGGGTGCACGAGCAACGTGAGACCGCAGCCCCCGAAACGCTAGTGGAATGCCTTGAGTGGGTCGACGCCACACACCGATGAATCTCGCATTCCTCCCGCTTGCCGCCACGAATTTCGCCTCCCAGGCAGTACACAACCCGGCAGGGTTCGCCTCGAAGGTGAACACTCGCCTGCGCGGGCGAGCCCTGGACAGGTCGCCTTCCCCGGACCACAAGCCTCGGGACTTTCAGATACCAATCTTCCCCTCCCCGTCTGGGGGACTCCCCGACGCGGTCTTGCATGTCTTGACAAACTCGCTGCCGCACTCCACCGGCGGATACGCGATCCGCAGCCACGAGATCCTCAAAGCTCAGCTCGACGAGGGCGTCAAGGCGTCCGCAATCACGAGACTTGGTTACCCGGTCAGCGTTGGCAAGATCCCGAAGGGAGCTTGTGAGCTTATCGACGGCATCCGGTACTCCCGCGCCCTTCCCACCGTGTTCCCCTTCACGTTTCCAGCCCAAGTGCGCGAATACTCGAAATGGATTGCCCGAGAAGCCCAGGAACGCGGGGCCACCATCTTGCACACCACCACGCCGTGGCCCAATGCGGCGGCGACGTCCCTTGCCGCCCGGCAGCTGGGGATTCCTTGGATCTACGAGGTTCGTGGTGAACCCGAGGCGACTTGGGCGGCGTACCAGCCCGCAGATTCTCGTCCTGAATCGACCGAGTACTTCCGTCTCTCGCGGTGGAAGGAGGAAGAGGCGATGCGGTCAGCCGCCGGGGTAGTGGCACTGAGCGAGACGTCAGCGGCGTCACTAAGAGCGCGAGGTATCGATGGGCGCATCGCGGTCGCACCAAACGCCGTGGCTTCGGATTGGGCGTCGAAGCGAATCCCTGCTGAACAGGCGAGGCACCAACTCGGGCTGGAACCCAAGCATTACGTTGGCGCGGTGAGCTCGGTCGTGGAGTACGAGGGTTTCGACGACCTCATCTTGGCGCTGCACCACCTCCCTCAGGATGTTGCCGTTCTTCTCGTCGGCGACGGTACTCATCTTCCTGCTTTGAAAGATTTGGCGGAGCGGGAGAAGATATCGGGCCGCGTCATCTTCGCGGGACGCCAGCCAGCGGCTTCAATTGCGGCGTATTACAGCGCCCTGGATGTGTTCGTCGCCCCCCGGCGGGATTCATCGGTGACAAGGACAGTTACGCCCATGAAGACCCTGCAGGCTCATGCCTTTGGCATCCCCATCGTCGCTTCAGACTTGCCCGCGCTTCGGGAAGTGACTCGAGGGGAGGCTCGGTACGTGCCACCGGGAGAACCAAAAGCGCTTGCTTCAGCGATTAGCGCGGCACTGCAGGGTCAGGATGTCCCTCCGCCTCCGCTGCCGTCGTGGGCTGGCGTAGCCCGCGCCAACCTTGATCTCTACACAGGTGTGTAGCTGGATGCCGGGATAAACCCGAGCTGGTCCAGGGCGAGTGGGTCGTTGTCAACCACGGCCTTCAACGACGCATGGAACAGATTCTTTGGTGGAGCGATGTGTCCTTCGCCCCAGTCACCGAAGAGCAACCTCATCTCGGGATCTTGCCCGAACTCACGCACGAACGGATCCAGGTGGCTCTTGATGTGAAATGTGTCGGTCGAATTCTGCATGTAAAGCACCCGGGGGACGCGCTGCGCGCTGCGGATCTTCTCGATGGCTGAGTGGCTTCCCGCTGCAATGAGAGCCTCCCGGTCGCCTTTCCATGCGAGGTTAACGTACGTCTGTACGTGGTCCTGGTGATAGAGCAGGGCATCCGTCTGGGCGTTCGCGATCAGCGCCGTCGCCCCAGGGATTGCGGCGGCTTGAACGAGCGAAGCAAAACCACCCCCGGAGGATCCAAATAGGATGACTCGTTTCGCTCTGACTGAATCCGCTACCTTTTTAATGATCCGCGTGTACACCTCCTGCAAGTTGGGTTGGTAGACGTTGCCGGCGTGCCACGCGAGGGGCAGATTAGGAGAGAGATACAAGGACGGGTCTGTGAATGCTAGCCGCGCCACGCCCAGCCCCCTCGCTACGTTCGCACCGGGGAAAATCGGTAGCGTGGCGTTGAGCTCTAGAGCGCCGTGGAAAACCACGAGCAGGACATCCGCTCTAGTCCTTGTGACCTGGAAGTCGATCGGCAATCCGTTGTGCCAGACGGAGTGAATGCCTTTGCCTGCTCGGGGAGCGCCGAGAAAAGCATCTAAGTCTGGCCAGACGCGCTGCAGCGTTGGCAGAAAACCAACATCGCGATCTCGTGTGAGAAGGGAATCCACAGGAATGTCGAACAGCTCTGGGGATTGAAATCCGGTCAGTGCCTGGGACACTCGCCTGCGAGCGTGCAGAAGTTGGCGACGGTATGCCCGCTTTTGCTCGTAAGACAGCTGCATACCTACACCTCTACATGCTTCAAGTTCATGCCAATAGTTTCAACTTCCGAGTTTGCAAGAATTTCCGCATCCGAAATCGCCCACGTGTGTTTGGTGTTGCCACGTACGCACAGGTAATTGAAGCTGTCAGCTGAATAGACCTTGCGGCCTTTTCGCTCAAGCCGGAGGAGGAAGTCGCTATCTTCACCGCGAGTTCGATCCGCGAAGGGGGTCTCGAGGAATACTTCACGCCATCCCACGAAAGTCGCTCCAGCGACGAAGTTACGCCAGATGTGTTCTTGGTGCTTCCACCGACGAGCGATGACGTCAGAGTCAGGAAGGTAAAAGTAGATCGAGCCTTTACCCACCAGATCCGCGTTCATATTGGTAAGCGTATTCACCTGGTCGCGTAGATAGTTAGGCAGGTAGTAGTCGTCATCGTCGAACTTGGCAATGATATTGCCCGTCGCCGCACCCACGAGTGTGTTCAGGCACTCGCCGAGGCTTTGTGCTTTGTCGCCGTGCAGTACGGTTACGTTCTTTATGCCCAAACAGACAGCGCGCTGTGCGAAGTCGTCATCGACTTGAATTCCATGGCCCAGTACTAACAGTTCAACGTTCCCGTAGGTTTGAGCTGCCACCTGTTTAAGCAGGTGGTCTAGCGTTGAGTCGCGGTTGGTGGAGCAGATGACGCTCACTACAGGCTGTTTCGAAGATGAGCGTTGTAGCCCGAGCACGTCCAAAATGACCTTAGCCCGGTGACGGTAGGTGTGATTCTCCCACACCCGTCGCAGTGCCAGGTGTGCGGTGCGGCGACGGAGAACCTCTGATCCGACGAGGGAGCGCAAGACAAGCTCGGCTTCCTCCTTGGTACGCACAGTAGCGACTTCACTTTCCAAAAAGAAACTGCGAAGCGCCGCTGACTCGGTGCTTACAACCGGTGTCCCTGAGCCAGCAAGCTCGAATATCCGGCGCGCACACATGCTCGGGCTCTTGGTTACAGAATTGACGTTGAGAAACACCTTGAAGGCACGGTAGGCAGCGAGCATTTCGGGGTAGGGGAGAGAGCCCACAACATGGTTGCCCCACTTGCTGGGGAACTGGTACCTACTATCTCCCCCTGCGTGGCGGGAAAAGATAGTGAACGAGACGTCTGACTGCTGGCTTACGCGGTGCGCGGCACCCAACAGCAAATCCATCTGTTCGCGCCGGTCCTCAAACTTATGGCGGAAATACGTGCCGGCAAAAGCGATATCGCCCGAGGAGTCGGAAATGTCGTTGCGCGCAGGGTTGTGCAGCACTGGCTGGGCCGCGAAGGGGAGGACGATCACCGTCGCCGTAGGAAAAAGCTGCTCGTAAACCGCCACCCTATTCGAATCGGTGGTGGCAATGACATCAAACAGTGCAGCGGTGTTTTGAAAATCTTCGAAGTGGGATGGGTCTTCCTTGTTCCAGAACACTGTGGGAATACTGCGTTGCCGGCACTGCTCAATGAGCTCCCGTAATTGAGGAGATGGGGCCGTCTGCCCAACAAGCTGATACTGCCAGGCACCGCCATTGCCCTGCCATGCGGCTTCCACCAGCAGAAAATCTATTGGCGGGACTGTTTTGCCAGGTTGGAGGGGTACCAGATTGAACTCCGGGCCCCAGGCAGCGAATGAGAACTCGTCAAGGATGCATCCGACCGTATACGAGTAGTGCGGTGTAGACGGCGGTGTGGCCAGCGAACTTCCAGGCTTAACCGAGGGGTAGCCCCCCGTAGAGCCGTGCTGGAGTCGTGCCACTTTGACACGCTTGTGCACCCGGCGCAACTGCTGCACAACGGGCTTAGGCGCCCGACGCAAGATGAGGCGCTTTGTAGAGGTAGTAGCGGACCGCACTGCACCGGTGGGTGAAAAAGCGCGCTTAGCCATTTCGATTCACTCCTTCGCCTTCAGTAGTATTTCAATCATAAGTTGAGAGGAGATTAGGAATGGGTCGCAATCGCTCCCAGGCCGAGACTACGCATGCTCAGGCTGCACCAAAGGGCGTTCCTACCGAATCGCTGATGGTGGACATGCGTGGGATGCGCAAGCTCAACGTTCGCCCACCGTTGCCCCTTTACTTGGGGCAGCTCTGGGGTCGGCGTCACTTCATTTTTACGGATGCCCGCTATCGAGCTTTTCGAACAGCCAAGAGTTATAATTTGTGGCGGTTCTGGCTCATTGCTCAACCAATGCTAGATGCCGCGATGTACGGTCTCATCTTCGGCTTCTTACTTAAAACGTCTCGGGGCGTTGACAATTTCATCGGGTTCTTAATTATCGGCGTGACGTTCTTCGGGTTTATGAGCTCCCTCGTCAGCGGCGGCCAGTCCCTAATCCAGACGTCGAAGAACTTTATCCAAGCGTTCTCCTTTCCCAAAGCGGCGATCGTATTATCACAGTCACTGAGATATCTTATCGACAACCTCCCTGCCCTCCTGGTGGCCGTAGTTGTCGCTCTAATTGCACAGTGGGAAACACCAATTTCTTGGACGATTGTCCTCGTTATTCCACTTACCTTGCTCATGTGGGCCTTCGGAACTGGATTAATGTTCGTGGTCGCACGGGTCACAGCATTCTTACCGGACTTCAAAGTGGTCGTTAGCGTCGGCATCCGGGCGTGGTTCTTCAGCTCCGGTATCTTCTTCCCTTTGGAGCGTTTTGCCCATTCTCCAACGCTCTACCAAATCTTTTCGAGAAACCCGGGATACATCTTCCTTACTGCTATCCGCGATTGTGTTTTGTACGCTACCGCACCTTCGTTTGATACGTGGCTGGTACTCTCCGCGTGGAGTGTCGGGGCTCTCATCGTCGGGCTCGCGTTCTTCTGGCGGGCTGAAGAGAGGTACATAAATGTTCGCTCCTGAGTCGCAAGAATCACCTACTGTCGAAAACCCAGCCGTAGTCGCCCAGAAAGTTGGGAAGGACTACCTTCTTACGGGCGCGGCGGCAAGTGACGGCCGAACTTTCTGGAAACAGAAACGCACCCGCACGGTGGATGCCCTGCGGGACATAACCTTCGTAGCCCGAAAGGGCGAATCCATCGGCATCATCGGCCGCAATGGTTCAGGGAAGTCGACGTTGCTTCGCATCATCGCGGGGAGCGAGGCGCCTACCGCGGGCACAATTCACGTAGCCAGCCAGCCCACGCTCCTCGGCGTAGCGCCAGCTCTGCAGAGCTGGCTGACTGGTGAACAGAATGCTTACCTAGGTTTGTTGGCGCTGGGCATGGCCCCGCAAGAGGCGAAAGAAACGGTGCCGGACATCATAAAATGGACAGAACTGGGCGAGGCTGCCACCCGTCCAATGGGCACTTACTCTTCAGGTATGGGCTCAAAGCTCAGCTTCGCCATCTCTACAGCAGTGAGACCCGAGATCTTGCTCGTAGACGAAGCGCTGTCCACCGGCGATTCTGCCTTCGGCGCCAAAGCTCAGGAGCGAATGAATAATCTTCTGGCAGATGCTGGAAACATCTTTTTGGTGTCCCATGCGCTACCGACAATCCGGCAGAACTGCGACCGATGTCTTTGGATCCACCGGGGTGACATGATCGCCGATGGACCGACTGATGTGGTAACCGCGCAATACGCTGAGTTCTCCCAGTTATTCCGCGATGGGGCAGAAGTTAAAGCGTTCGAGTTTCTGCAAGAGACGCGCCGCTTGCTCCCCGGCCTGAAGTTGCAGATGACTAGGGGCTAGGCCCCGATCTCATCTGTCGAAATGCGGGTCGATAGCATCAAGAGCAGAAGTTCGGGCTGAAATAAACGGATCGTAGGCAAATCTGGTCGGGATTTCCGGCAATATCACGGTGTGAATTCATCAGCTCGAGTTTGGCTGAATAACGTATGTAGCACTACTTTTTTTGGGGGGGGACAGAGTGGGTTTATTATCGCTCACTAATGCAAAGCAGCGGCAACCCGAGCTCCGTCGACCAGGAGCAGGTCAGATGAGATGCTCATTCCGCAGTTGGTGAAGGTCTTTCGAGGACAACTTCAGTGTCTATGGGGTGCGCACGATGTGAAAGGGCATGCAACGCGGCAGGAATATCGGTCGTGCTCGGACCTCGCGGTTGATGAAGCTCGCGGGACCCCAGTGTCGCAGGGGGGACGCAGCCCGGTTACAACACTTCGGGTTGATGTGCCCGATTGTCGCCCTGATCCGGTCAAACGGCACCTCACTGAGCCGCACCGATTGTGGGTCGCTGATATCACCTATGTGTGCACGTTGTCTGGTTTTGCCTACACCGTGTTAACTGACGATGCATATTCCCAAAAGATTGCCGGTGTCGCGACCCGGGAGAAGATGCGTACCGATGAGCTGACGCTAAAGTTTTTAAGCGTATTCTCAAGTTAGACTTTGCGCGGAACGGCTTGTTCACCTCAGCGATCACGACACGCAACATGTGTCTATCCGCTGGGTGAAGCACTAGCTCAAGCTGGTATCGATTCCTCTGTCGACACTGTCGGCGACCCTCTGTGAGCGCTGACACCCTCACGACAACGCGTTGGTCGAATCTGTCGGCGGCCTGTTCAAAACAGAGCTGACCTATCCCCTCCGGCCGTGGGATTCGACAGGGGAAGTCGGGATCGCAAGAGATGGAGACGCTCGGCCGTTGGGCGTTTAGTAGGCGAAACGAAAACCAGGACGATTCAGCTCCGCAGGAAAGAGTTAGTGGGTAGTGACAATGGAGTCTGGGAAGACGAGTAAAGACCCGCCATAAATAAGCTTCGTAAGCGCGGTTATTCTAGACAAACCGGTACTCAGCATGTTCATTGTGGATATACCTTTGCTGGGGAGTCGGTCGCGCGAAAGGCTCTGGCAGCTTATACTTGCGAGGATCTCATTTCGAAAACCGTTGCATGTGCCAACAAATTCCTGAGTCTGTTGAGGATCAACGATATCGGAGCGTATGCCGTTAGTAGGGTTGGGTATTTAAAGGGAAATCTCGACGGCAAAGGAGAGTGTTGCCTCCGTGAGGATAAAACCAGAGAACAATAAAAGCTACCGCCTTGGCCGCAACTTGGCCCTGCCGATATTAAGCACAGGTGTCGTAGCTAGCGTCAGTGCTAAATGTCAACCAGCGCAGCTTCCCGTTGTTCTACTCTTAGGTGGTGCGTGGACGGCCATTACGCGGAATCGTGTGCGTGACTCCGAGTTCAATTACAGGGTGAACACAGAAATCAAACGTTTGTCTCAGCAACTTCAGGCCAGACCCGGTTCAAGCGCTGAGGTTGAAATGGTGAAAGAGCTCGAATCGATAAAACGTACTCTTAAGCAAAATAGTCGTGAAGTGAAAGACATTGCGGGAACTGTTGTCCGAAACCTGAAACTTACACGCGAGATTGCGCGCAAGTTAGAAGTTGATATAACGTCATCTTTCCCTAAGGGTAAAAGGGAGGAAACTTCACGGGCAGCGCAAAACAAAATTCCGCCAGGCAAGGCAGTCGAGAATCCAGTCTCTAAATTGAGGCAGCCCGGCGCGATGAATGAGTTTCCTGAAAGTCAAGCTATTGAGCGACCGGTTTCCTTTCCTGATATTAAAGTGGCAATCATCGCTGATGAATTTACAATTGAATCTTTCCGATTCGAGTGGAATCTAAAGCTCTTGACCAAGGAAAATTGGCGAGAAGAAGTGGAATCATTTGCTCCTGATTTTCTCTTCGTCGAAAGTGCTTGGGAAGGTAATAACGGTAACTGGCGCTATCAACTTGTAGGTAATTCAGCTCCTCGAGACGAAATTGTCCAGTTGGTCAGCTTTTGCAAAATGAGTGGTATTCCGACCGCATTCTGGAACAAGGAGGATCCCCCACACTTTGAAGATTTCCTTAAGACGGCCTCTCTGTTCGATTATATATTTACGACAGAAGAAGCGCTGATCGGCGAATACGTACGTCGGACTGGGCACTCGAACGTCGCTTTACTGCCGTTTGCAGCTCAGCCTGCGCTGCACAACCCCGTTGCGATTCCCGGCGTTGCACGCAACCGCTCTGTGGTTTTTGGTGGCATGTACTTCCGCGAAAAGTATCTGGAGAGACGCGGTCAAATGGACCGTCTATTGCAAGCTGCCAGTCGAGTTGGGCTCGATATCTACAGTCGTAATCCCGGCGATGACATCCGCTACAGGTATCCGGATAGTTTAATCGGCTTCGTGAAAGGCTCGCTGCGGTATCCCCAGATGATAACGGCTTACCACGCATACAAGGTAGCTATAAACGTTAACTCGGTAGTGGGATCACAATCAATGTGTGCGCGTCGGATTTTTGAAGCGACTGCATGTGGCGCAGCGGTTGTGACCGAACCTACCCCTGCAATAGAACGCTACTTTCCGGGTGATCTTCTATCGCAGGTAGCGAATCAAGAGTCGGCTTACCACACTATTCGGTCGCTTGTTCGGTCCGATGAATTTCGTGAGCGAAAAGTTCTGGCAGCGCAGCGTGAAGTGTGGCGGAAACACACGTACAAGCATCGAGCTCGCACGATTATGGATGTCATTGGCATAACGTATAGCTCACGTGAGACCACCATCTCGTTCTTCGTCTCAACTAACAGGCCTGGCAACCTGCGTCTCATTTTTGAAAACGTCGCTCGGCAAAATGTGGAGAATTCTGAGCTGCTACTTGCAACCCACGGCTTCGTAGTAGATGAGCAGGAGATCATCAGCTTGACCGAAGAGTTCGGTTTGGAAGATGTTCGAGTTTTTCCCATCGACTCAGATAAACCGCTAGGGCACTGCCTCAATAAGCTCGTACAAGCATCGAGCGGCGAGGTTTTGCTTCGGATGGACGATGATGACTTCTATGGTCGCTGGTATGCCGAGGATATGATCCATGCTCTAGAATTCTCCCAGGCAGATCTTGTCGGGAAATCCGCAACGTACATCTACTTTCAGGAAATGGACGCAACAGCTTTGACGTTTCCCGGCAAAGAGAACAGATTCACCGATTTTGTGCGAGGAGCAACTTTCGGCGGACCTAGAGAAACATTCGTGGACTACCCGTTTCCTGAGTCGACGAGATCAGAGGATAGCTCGGTTCTTGAGCGGCTTCGTCGGGACGGAAAGAAGATTTACGCGACCAATCGTTTTAATTACGCAGTGATTCGTAATGGCGACAAGCAAAAGCACACTTGGCAAGTTGAGGATATTTCTCTCTTTGGTACGGGAGAGATGAAGTTTAGGGGCTTTGACCCCAAGCAAATTGAGGCATAAATATAAGGGGTCAGAGTTGTTCTTCATTGGTGTCACGAGGTTTTCGCTTTTCTACCCGCAGGCGTCTGGGTGGAACCTCACCGGCAGATATTCAAGTCGCGAAGAGTATGCTTCGATGCTCTTCTCGTCCGCGCGGTTGGATCCGCGCGTTGAGATCTTCTTGAACCTAACCGTTCCACAGTTGCAGTTGGCGGCGTCGGAATACCATCTTCGCCACATAGTTCAGATATCTCCACAGTTGCCGGAGGAAACAAAGTCTCGCCTTCGTGAGGCAGCGGCAGAGCATCCATTCCTCGTTGTCTCCGAGCAGGCAACTGCCAGAGGGCACAAGGAAGATTTGGATAGCCATATACGAGAAGTTGCTTCCTTGGTGGACTCTCCGGACGGGCTATTCGCCCGGTTTAGGTTAGACGACGATGACATCCTCGCGAGTGACTATTTCGACCAGCTTTCTCGCTACGTAAATGCTGCAAACGTGGGAATGAATGTCTCCTTTGGTAGTGGTTATCAGGCGGCCTATTATTCTGGGGTAATCTTCGATCTGAGGAACCTTTACCACCCACGCAACTCCATGGGGATGGCACAAATTTGTAGAGTTCGCGCATCGGGTCGCATTGAATGGAGGAGCTACTCGAATCATGCGCGTTCCGATCTTGAGGTTCCTACTATTCTTGACTCCCGATTCCCTACGGTGCTTTCGCTTAAGCACAATGGGCAAGATACTTTCGCAAAAGAGGATGGGGGGAAGAAATTCGATAAAGCGACTCGGCTGCTAGCCGTGGAACAGCCGGCTGATTACGATTCTTTGGAGGGGCGGTTCCCTGTCGTCAAAAGTCATTGCGTAAGCGCAGCGCAATCCCAGGTTCTACTCGACAATGGATCTTTTCCAGTCGAACTGCAAACCGACGCACAAGCAGCCCGCTTTACGATTTCTGGTCCCGGAATTTTCGAATTAGACCTTGAATATGAGTCAAGTGATGCAGCCGACGATAGGCGTATCTTTGTCGCTCTGCCGATCCGGCCGCGTTTAGTTCAATTTCCTTGGTCCGAATTCCAAAGTAATTCGATAGTGGCCGGGACTGCCTTCGGGAAGGGGGGCTGTGCTCGTATGCCCATCTACTTAGGGCATGGCGAAAGCTGCGAGAGTGCAACAATTTGGCAATCACGCGCTGCGACTTCGGGTAATCTTCTGAAGTCTGTAACCGTGCGAGGCAAAACTATTAATGAGTAAGGAATCAGAGATGGAGTTGCTGCCTTTCCCTAAGGGCTTTCTACTTACACAAGAACGGAAAGCAGGGGCACCGAGTTGGTTTGAGACGACCACCTTGGGAGGGTCGTGGGTGATTCATTATGACCCGGCTCTTGAATTAGCGGTTCGGCGTGGCCCCCATTTCACGATCTCGATTATAGGGGTCGCCTACTCCCCAACGCTGGGTGTTACAACACCGAATGAGGCTTTAGAGGCACTTGAGCGCAACTTCGCTGGCCGCTGCTCATTGGATCGATTCGTTGAATTCGTAACGCACTTGTCTGGAAGGTATGTAGTCGCAGTTACCGGCCAGGATAAATTGATGGTGGCAGGTGATCCTCTCGGGTCGATCACGACGTGGTGGGGGTGTAAGGAAAATTTTGCGGTTTCCAACTACAGCAAGCTCTTGGCCAGCTACTTTGGAGACGATACGCACCGACAGAAGAGCGAATTCTTCGCGCATCCAGAATACAAGTCGAACCAGCCGTGGCTTTCGAACATTGTCCCCGAGCATGATGTCGCGTTACCCGTTTTGCCAAATCATGTACTCACGTTTGATGGCGGGGAGATAGCGCACGAACGTTTCTACCCGCACGCTCCCTTGCAAAAAATGTCTGTGGAAACGGCAGCGGAGATCGTTTATGAGGAATTGAGATTCGCCGTTGATTGCCTAAGTCGGCGCAAGAAGCTGTACTTTAGTATTACATCAGGCGATGATGCTTTTGCTTTTGTTGATGTAACCGCGGATATTCTGCGAGAAGTTGGCGCAGTGGGTGTCACCTACGCCTTTCTTAACAGGGAAGCGAACCCTACTCATAGCGATCTGATCGGTGCGAATATAAGGATGATCTCCTCCCGATTAACCCATCAAATCGTACCGATGGAGTTTGATTGGGGATCGGACTTCGCAGGTGTCTACAACGAAACGCATCCAACAATGGCCGTCTTTCCTACCCTTGCCAAGTCCATTTACGATGGAACCGCAAGTGATAATTATTTCTTAACCGGCCATGGTGGCGAGATCGGGAACGTTTTCTATAAAGAAAGGGTTTCGGGTTTCCCGTCCCCGACTGATTTGGGTGAAAAGAATGGCACTCGGAGGTTTGCAGAATCGCCGTTTGGTGCGACATCTATCGCGGAGTTTATTGAGTACACACAGTTTTATGAGGATCGTTTCTTTGGGTACGACCCCTACGATCTGCTTTACTGGGAGAATCGACTAGGCAGGTGGGGGGCCCGAATGATTGGCGAATGGGATTTCGGCGCTAGACCTGTTTCACCCTTTGCGTCGCGGAGGCTCCTAGATTCTATGATGGCTGTTCCCTATGCTGACCGGGTCAGTCGCAGTATCTACAAAACTCTGCACGATTCATTTGGCCAGATTAATTCCTAGTAAATCTAGCTATTAAGATGTGGGCCCACTTGGTCGTAGTCTAGAGTCTGTCTGAGAACGCCGTAGCTTCTGAAAGAACCTTGCCTGCGGCGGGGATGGGGACGCGGTTTTTGCCGGCGACGAAGACGGTGCCGAAGGAGCTTTTACCGGTGGTGGATACTCCGGGCATTGAGCTGATCGCCGAGGAGGCCGCGGCGTTGGGGGCTGCGCGTTTGGCGGTGGTGGTGGCGCCGAAGAAGGAAGAGATCATGCGGCATTTCGGCGAGTTCGTCGAGTTGCAGGAGTTGATGGTTGCCCGCGGCAAGGACGAGCAGGCGACAAAGGTTGCGCGTGCCAGCGGTTTGATAGAGGCGGTTGCGGTAACCCAGGAGGAGCCGCTCGGGTTGGGCCATGCGGTGGGGTGCGCAGAGGGAGCGTTGGATGCCGATAAAGATGTTGTGATGGTGATGCTTCTGTTTGACTTAAAGTCGCCGACGAGATGAACCGATGCTTCGGGTTCAATGTCCTTACGGCGTAAATGGCCCTTGTTAGAGCTTCACACGCAAGCTTTCCGGCGTGTCCATTGCGTCATCGTACGCGCAATAGGGGTAAGAACGCTCCGCGAGCGTTAGCCGAGTCCGCACCGAGGTTTCCGTAGACGACTGGAGTAACGTTGTTCTAGTCCGATCTTTTTGAGAATGATCTGGATGTCGACTTGCTGCTCGCAGATGGTCTTATGACCAGATCCCCCTTGTGTCGATAACGGTCTGCTTCTTCGACGAGAAGTTAGACTTCGGGTTAAGACCGAGAAACTCCTTGTGGTCTACAAGGAGAACGACCACGTCGGCCCCGCGAACTGATTGGTTGATTCCTTCCAGATAAACGTTGCCAGCAGCGGAGAGGGTGTGTGGTAGCTCGGAAACATTAGGCTCTACGGCATAAATTGTTGCATGAGGAAATCGGCGTGCGACCTGCTCAGCGATCTTTAGAGCCGGAGATTCTCGAAGGTCATCGATATCTGGCTTGAATGCCAACCCGAGTAGTGCGATAGAAGGCGCCTCATCGAACTGCTCTGTCGCGTCAGCGATCTTCTGGATAACCCATTCAGGCTTTCCGTCATTCACCTCGCGTGCCGTGCGGATTAGGTTTGCAGCGTCCGGTGCGCTGGACACGATGAACCAGGGGTCAACTGCGATACAGTGTCCGCCGACTCCAGGACCCGGCTGGAGGATGTTCACGCGTGGATGGTGGTTCGCCAGCTCGATGAGCTCCCAGACGCTGATGTCGAGTTCTTCGCATATGAGAGAGAGTTCATTGGCGAACGCAATGTTGACATCTCGGAAAGAGTTCTCCGTGAGCTTGGCCATTTCTGCAGTTCGATCGTTGGTTTCCAAAAGTTCTCCCTGGCAGAACGATTCATAGATCGCTTTGGCGCGGCGGGTGGCTTCCGGCGACATGCCGCCGATAATGCGGTCATTGGTCCGCAGTTCTTCCATCGCTTTGCCGGGCAAAATTCGCTCTGGGCAGTGCGCGAAGTAGAGAACTGGGCCGGATTCGCGCGACTCTTCCCCGTCTAGGTGAAACTCGGGTCGAAGCTCCAAGATTCGCTTCGCCATCCGCTCAGTTGTGCGTGGCGGCGAGGTAGATTCCAGAACAATAAGTTCATCACCCTTTAACTGCGGTGCAATCGCCTCAGCTGCTGAGTAGATGAACTTCATGTCCACTTCGTGGTCATCGGTGAACGGGGTCGGAACAGCCACAATGTATGCGTCTGCCTTAGGCATCGTGGTTGACGCTTTAAAACGCCCGCTGTCCAACGCTGCGTGCAAAGCTTCCTCGAGGCCGGGTTCGACAATTGTCACTTCGCCACGGTTGATCGAGTCAACTTTGTCAGGCATTACGTCGACACCAGTTACCTTAAGGCCACTATTGGCCATGACTACGGCCGTGGGAAGCCCAATGTATCCCAAGCCTACGAAAGCTACATGCTGTGTCATTCCGATCATCCTTTAATCACATATACGGGGATTTCCCACTCTTCATACTATCCGAGCCGCCGGGCCTGGTGAGCTAAGCTCAACGTTCATGCGGAATTCTATTGACCCGGTCACCCAGTCCACCTCATCTGGCGGCGAGAAAGTGAAGACTGTTGTGGTGCCTGCGGCGGGGATGGGGACGCGGTTTTTGCCGGCGACGAAGACGGTGCCGAA
>ERZ1029858.127-NODE-127-length-27358-cov-116.031865_pt1 | contig 27358 bp, 30 predicted proteins | sample MGYA00519237_ERZ1029858 | MGnify/ENA primary metagenome ERZ1029858 (study PRJEB33666, sample SAMEA4610919) | skin metagenome | biome: Human-associated habitat; feature: Malodor aspect; material: skin | place: Philippines | collected 2015-08 ...
CCGAAACGGACTACTTCCCAAGCCGAACTGGACCACCTACATCAGATCAGACACAATGCGGGTTTCCAGCATGTTCGCCTTCAGACCGAGTGTGTCCTTCGGATCTCCCAGGTGTCGCACGTAGCCCCTGCGGGCCTCGCGCACGGTGCCGTCGGTGTCCAGGACTGGTCCTGAGTGATCGTCAGCGTTCCGCGCGATGTCGGCCAACATATGCAGTTCTCGGGGGAAGAGCGACGGCGCTTTTGCGCAGTACACGGCGGCTCTCAAAATCTCGCCCAAGGGCGCCTCCTTTATGCGGTTGTGGTGGAACAGGCGGACATTATAAAAACCCGTTCGATCTCAGAGGCGACGGAATCGAACGAATGTGTGGGTGGGGGTTAGATGGACGACATGGCCGGGATGGACGAGCCGCGCAGCTTCGAGTTGAACGCGATGATGCGGCCTCGGTCGGCGTAAATGTCGTTAATCTCGCCGACGCGGATGACGCGGCTGAGTTCCCGGTCGCCGATGAAAAAGTTGCCCTTGGTGTCACTGGCGACGAACGTGGTGCCGTAGCGGCGCAGCTGCAGATTGCCCATCTTCGGGGCGCCGGCGAAGGCGTTGGTGTCGGCGCAGTCCCACGCGTCCCACTTGCCCAGGTTCATGGCGTTGGCTTTGCCCTGGCCGGCGCACATGTGACCTGGCATGGTGTCCACCAGGCTGAGGCAGTGGATGAAGTCCTGGCCGTCGATGGCGTAGACACCGCAGCGCACAGTGTCCTGTTGGTTGGCAAACGTGGCGTACGGCGGCTGCGCGGGCAGGGTGCCGTGGGCGGCGGGCCACTCCACGCCCCGGGGGTTGAAGCCCTCGTTGGCGGAGGCAGAGGTTGCGCCGGCGGATAGGGCGGCGGTGGCGGTGAAAGCAGCGATGACGCCGCGGAGAAGAGTGTGCATGAGGTTCTTCTAGAGCTTGAACAGCACCTGGTTGATGGCGCCGGCGCGGATGACTGCACGGGTGGCAATGTCCGCCACGTACAGGTTGCCGGAGAAATCCGGGGCGATGTAGGCGGAGCCGAGCTGCTTGACTTGCAGCGGGTTCAACTTCTGGGGCGGGTTGGTAAAGCCCTGGTTCCAGCAGTGGACAGCGGCGGATCCGCCGCCGACGCTTACGGCCGGGGCGAGCTGCTCCGGCGGGTTGCACTCCGGCTGTGCCTTGCGTGCGGGGTCGGACACGCAAATGGTCTTCGTGGTGCCCTGGACCTGGTAGATCTCACAGCGGACGTCGCCTGCGGTGTTGGAGTAGGCGGCGCTGTTGGCGGATGCGGCAGGTGCGAACGTGGCAGCGGCGGCGATGAGAGTGGCGGCGGCAACAATAGGGGCGGTCTTTGTGATCTGCATGACAAAAGTATTGCAGTCTATGCCCAGCGTTGCACGCCTCCGGGCAAAGATTTCAAAGAAATCCCCAAAGTTTCGGCCAGCGCCCGATGCTTCTCGACGAACCCTTCGGAGCGCACACCACCAGCGCAATACACCACCACCTCGTCGCCGGGGGAGAACTGCTCAAGCGCCCTCGGTACCGCTTCCGGATCCCGCTCCACCTCGCTGAGCGGGAGGTTTGCCCCCGGCACGGGCAGATCCGCGATCGCCTTCTCGTGCGGTTCGCGTACATCGAGGGAGGGCAGGTGGTGGGCCGTGAGGGCGTCGAAAAGCGATTGCCCCTCGGTGCTTACGGAACACGCCTCGGTGTAGGTGCCTAGGTGTGTGGCGAGCTCGCGCGCCGGGTCGCGGGTGACGGTGAAGCGGCGCATCGTGGCGGAAAGGGCGTCGTACATGTGCAGCCTGCCCACCTTTACCTCGCCGACGCCGGAGAGGAACTTCACCGCCTCGGTGGACATGAGCGAGCCGACCACCGACGTGGTCACGCCGAGCACGCCGGCGGTGGCGCAGTCCGGCACGGAATCCGCGTCCGGCTGGGTGGGGTAGAGGTCGCGAAGACCGACCCCGTCCGCGGGCGCGCCGGGGCCGGAGTGCCACAGGGCGATGTCACCGCGGTAGCGCAGCACCGAGCCCCACAGAAGCGGCGTGCCGGTGACCTCGGCGGCGTCGGCGGCGAGGAATTTGGTGGCGAAGGTGTCGGAGCCGTCGATGAGCAGGTCGATGCCGTCCAGCGCTTCGAGGAGGTTGTCGGGGGTGAGCCGGTTGTTCACCGCTGTGACCTGGATGTCCGGCTGCAGGGCGCGTAACCGCTCGGCGGCCACGTCGACCTTCCTGCGGCCCACGTCGGAAGCGCCGAAAAGGATCTGGCGGTGGATGTTGGTCAGGTCCACCGTGTCGTCGTCCCACACCGTGATGCGGCCGACGCCGGTGGCCGCCAGCGTCTGCATGACGGGGCAGCCCAACCCGCCCGCGCCGATGACCAGCACGTGGGCGTCGTAAAGCCGCTGTTGCTGCTCCGGGCCGAAGCCGGGCAGGTTCATCTGGCGCGCGGTGCGCTTGAGTTCTCGCTCGGGCAGCACTTACAAAACCTCGTCTGCCCAGCTGGCCAGCCCGTCAAAGGTGGAGGACGCCACGGCGTGTTCGCGCTTCGGAATCCGCCCGGCGGCGCGCGCCAGTCTGCCGGCCTCCACTGCGTGCCGCATGGCCTGCGCCATCGCCACCGGGTCTTGGCAGCGGTTCACCGCACTCGCCAGCAGCACGCCGGAGCAGCCCAGCTCCATGGCGAGCGAGGCGTCGGAGGCGGTGCCCACGCCGGCGTCGATAAGCACTGGCACCTCCGCGCGCGAGCAGATCAGCTCGATGTTGTGCGGGTTGAGGATTCCAAGCCCCGTGCCGATCGGTGAGCCAAGCGGCATCACCGCAGCCGCGCCTAAGTCCTCCAGGCGCTTGGCGGCCACCGGGTCGTCGGAGGTGTAGGCCAGCACGGTAAAGCCTTCGTCGACGAGCATCTCGCAGGCGTCCACGGTCTCCACCACGTCGGGCAGCAGCGTGCGGTCGTCCGCGATGACCTCCAGTTTCACCCAGTCGGTGCCCAGCGCCTCGCGCGCCAGCTTTGCGGTGATTACCGCGTCGCGAGCGGTGCGGCAACCGGCGGTGTTCGGCAGCGGCGCGATGCCCAGGCGCTTGAGCAGGTCAAACACGCTCTCGCCGCCGCCGGTGGTGGCGGAGTGGCGGCGCATTGCCACCGTGGTCAGCTCGGTGCCGGACGCCTCCAGCGCCTGCTCGAGCATGTCAAAGGAGCTCGCCCCGCCTGTGCCCATGATCAGGTGCGAGCCGAACTGCTTTCCGGCAATCTCCAGCACGTTTAGCCTCCTTGCACTGCGGTGAGGATGTCGGCCGCGCAGCCGTCGTGAAGCTTGCGTGTCCACTGCGAGCGCGGTACGACCTCGCCGTCGATGGCCACCGCGGTGCCGTCGGCGGGTGCGCCGACCTCCGCCACGAGTTCCTCTACGGTCGTGGCGGCGGTGGTGGCTGCTTCTCCGTTGAGCGTGATGTTCATGAATGCCTCCTCGGGTCGCACGCGGACAAGTCTATTGAGGGCCCTTGCCTATCGACGAGCTCCGCCCCAACCCGCGCCCCCAACCCCGCAAGCAGAATCCCGTGCCGGAAGTACCCGGTGGACACGACCGTGCGCTCGTCGATGCGGCCGAGGTAGGGCAGGTCGTCCGGCGTGCCGGGGCGCGCGCCCGCGGTGGCCTCGACGAAGTCGCACTCCTCCAGCGCCGGGACGAGCTCGATCGCGTCGCGCAACAGCTGGTGGATGCCCTGGACCTGCGGCTGATCGCGGCCGTCCTCGCGGGTAGTCGCGCCGATGGTCAGCGTGCCGTCCTCGCGGGGGATGAGGTAGACGGGGCGGTCCTCCACGAACCCGCGCACCACGCGCGTAAGCAGCGGGTACTGGTGCTGCGGGACTCGCACGTGCAGCACGTCGCCGTACACCGGGCGCAGGTCCAGCCCCGGCACGAGGGCGCGCGCGCCGAGGCCGTTGGCCAGGACCACCTGGTCGGCTCCTTCGAGCTGGTCGAGGCGGTCGATGCGGTCGGGGGAGAGGGTGACGGAGGCGGACCGGCAGGCGTCGAGAAGCGCCCGCGTGAACAAGCGGGGCTGCACCTGGTGGTCGCCGTCGATGGCCACCGCACCCGCGAGCGCGGGGGAGAGGGCCGGCTCGAGTTTCCTGGCCTCACGGGTGGTGAGTTTGTCCACCGCCATGCCGTGGCGCGACTGGTAATCGCGCAGCTCGCTGAGGTGGGTCTTGTCCGCCGTGTCGCGCGCGACCACCAGCGTGCCGTCCGTGCGGTACCCAGTAGGCAGGTCCGTGTACTTGGCGGTGAGTGCGATGAGACCGGGGTACCACTCGGCGGAGGCGCGCATGAGCGGGAAGAGCGGATCCTGTTTGTACACCACCTCCGCGGTGGGCGCGAGCATGCCGCCCGCGTGGTGGGAGGCGCCGGACGCCGGGGCCGGGTCGTGCACCGTGACCTGGTGGCCGCGGTCCGCGAGGGTGAGCGCGGTGGTCAGGCCGATGATGCCCGCGCCGACGATGTGGACGTTCATGGCAGCGCCCTCGCTCCCCGGTCGAACTCCGCACGGACTCGGCGGCAGTAGGCAGTTGGGTCGTCAGCGTGCATGATGCCGCGCACGATGGCCAGGCCATCCACGCCTTGGCGGGCAAGGTCGAAGGCGTCGTCCGCGGTGACGTCGCCGATGGCCACCAACGGCAGCTCGGAGGCGGCCACCAGCTCCGGGTAGCCCTCGAGCCCGATGGGTGCGCGGCCGGAATCCTTCGTCGGGGTGTCGCGGAACGGCCCGCAGCCGATGTAGTCGATCACGTCCTTGTGCTCGTTGGCGGCCCGCACCAGCTCCAAGGTGCCGGTGGTCAGGCCGATAATCGCGTCCGGGCCCAGGAGCTGCCGCACCACGCGCACGTCCAAGTCGTCTTGGCCCACATGCACGCCGGCGATGCCGTGGCCCTTGAGGGCGAGTGCGACGTCCACGCGATCGTCGATAAGCATATGCGCCTGCGGGTTGACGGAGTGCACGGCCTCGGCGACGGCGCGGGAGAGCGAGTAGAGCTCGCGCGCGGAGATCGGCTTCGAGCGCACCTGGATCACGCCCGCGCCGCCTGCCGCGGCCTGGCGGGCACGCTCCACGACGTCGGGGCCCTGGCCGGTGACGAAGTAGCAGCGCAGGTCGAGTCGTGGCCTAGTCACGTAGCGCCTTAATCAGCTCGTCCTTGGTCATGTCGGAGCGGCCCTCGATGTCCAGCTCCTGCGCGCGCTGGTAGAGCTCGTCCTTGGTCCAGTCCTCGTAGGAACCGGCCTCGCCGCCGCGCTCGCCGACAGCCGAGCGCCCGTCGCGGGCCGCCGCGTTGGCGATCGCGGCGGCCTTGGACTTGGAATTGCCCTCGCGCAGCAGGGCCTCGTAGACCTCGGGATCTTTGATCGAATCAGCCATGTGTGCCAGCCTAGGCGTTTCCGCGTGGGCGCTCGGGTTCCACGCGTCCGGGCCCGCTGGGCTGATCTGCTAGTTGGCCGAAAACGCAACTAGCAGGTGACGCAGTTACCGGCACTCGTTTTCACTAACCCCTGCAGAAACGAAAAGTTGGACATTTGATCTGCTAGTAACTTCCGGCGGAAGACGCAACGGAACTAGCAGATCAGAGGACCCCTACACCGTCATCGGGCCGGTGCGGGTGGGGTGCCCCAGCGGCTCCACGTGCACGATGGTCTCCGCGCCGCCGAGGGCCTCTGCCAGGCCCGCCTCGATCGCGTCGGCGTGGTCGTGGGCGCGGTCGACCGTCCAGCCTCCGGGTACCTGCATAACCAGGTTCACGGTGCGCTCGCGCCCGGCGGCGGCGGTGCGCACGGAGGTGAACGTCACGCCGTTCGCGTCGGCGTAGTCCTCCAGGTAGGTGTGCACCACCGCGGTTTCTTCCTCCGGTAGCGCCTCCGCGAGCAGGCCCAGCATGGCGCCTTTGAGCAGCTTGTAGCCGGTGAACAGGATGTTCAGGCCGACAATCAGCGCCACAATCGGGTCCAGCGGCTGCCACCCGGTCAGCCACACCAACGCCATGCCGACGATGACGCCGACGGTGGTCCATACGTCTGTGAGCAGGTGGTGGCCGTCCGCGTTGAGCGTGGTGGAGCGGTATTTCTTGCCGGCGCGGATCAGCGCGACGCCGACGGCGCCGTTGAACACCGTGGACACCACGGAAAATGCCAGGCCGATGCCCACCTGTTCCACAGGGACGGGGTGGAGCAGCCTGTCCACGGCGGTGAAGATGATGGCCACAGAGGCGAGCAGGATCAGCGAGCCCTCCACCTGGGCGGAGAAGTATTCGGCGCGGGCGTGGCCGAAGTTGTGGTTCGCATCCGCCGGCTTGGCGGAAAGCTTCAGCGCCCACAGGCCCACGGCGGCGGCGATGAGGTTGATGCCGGATTCGATCGCGTCTGAGAGGAAGCCCACGGACCCGGTTACCCACGCGGCGGCGGCCTTCAACACGATGGTCAGCACCGCTGCGCCGATGGAGAGCCACATGAAGCGCTCAAGGAGCTTCTGTTCGTTCTGCACCACGGATTCCAGTCCTCTCAACCCCGTGTTCCGGTGGGCCAGACTATCAAACCGGTACCGTGGTGCGGGCAAACAGCAATTCTCTAAATCAACTCCGGAAGGTATTCACATGGGCCGTTGGGTCATCGCTATCGCAGGCGCCGTTGTCGGCGCCCTCTTTTTTGGCTGGCTGCTGCAGATGCTTGGCGTCACCGGCATCCTCTACACCGTTGGCGTGTTGGTGGGCTCCGCCGTGACCTCGTCCGCCGCCGGCGCGCTGATCAAGCCGGGCCGCTAATACTCGCCCAACACCCGATAGATAGGACCTCGCATGGCGCGCACCCGTCGCTTGCAATCCGACCCCCTCATTTTCTTCACCGCGTTGGGCTTCATCCTGGTCTTCGTCGCCGCCACCCTGGCGTTCGGCGACCAAGCGCGCCAAACCTACGCCAGCATCTCCGACTGGCTGATGGACCGCTTCACCTGGCTCTACGTCGGCGGCGTGTCCGCAACGCTGATCTTCCTCATCTGCATCTTCGTCTCCCGCTACGGCAACCTGCGCCTCGGCGACGATGACGACGAGCCGGAGTACTCCTACCCGGTCTGGTTCGCCATGCTGTTCGCCGCCGGCATGGGCGCGACACTCATGTTCTGGGGCGCGGCCGAGCCGCTCAACCACGCCTATAACCCGCCGCGCGGCGGCTACGAATCGATGAGCCGCGACGCGATCATCCAGGCGTTCGAGTTCACCTACTACCACTTCGGCATCCACATGTGGGTCATCTTTACGCTGCCGGGGCTGGCCGTGGGGTACTTCGTCTATAAGCGAAAGATGCCCGCGCGCATGTCCTCGATGTTCGCGCCGCTGCTCGGCGGCAAGGTCTACGAGGCGCCCGGCAAGCTTCTCGACGCGTTGGGCATCATCGGCACCGTCTTCGGCCTCGCCGTGTCCGTGGGCCTGGGCGTGCTGCAGATTTCTGCGGGCATGAACATTCTGTGGGGCGTCCCGCTGGTCACCCCCGTGCAGATCGCGATCATTTGCGGCATCACCCTGGCCGCCTCGATCTCCGTGGCCACCGGCCTGGACAAGGGCGTGAAAATCCTGTCCAACCTGAACATCGTCGGCACGATCGCGTTGATGATCTTCGTCCTGCTCACCGGCCCCACGCTGAAGCTGCTCGGCCAAATCACCGAGTCCTTCGGCATCTACGCGCAGTCGTTGCCGGAGCTGATGTTCTGGGTGGACTCCTACAACGACAACCCGGGCTGGCACGCCACCTGGACCGCCTTCTACTGGGCGTGGACGATCTGCTGGTCGCCGTTTGTGGGCATGTTCTTCGCCCGCATCTCCCGCGGCCGCACCGTGCGCGAGTTCATCGGCGGCACTTTGCTTTTGCCCACCACCTTCGACCTGATCTGGTTTTCCATCTTCGGCCGCGCCGCCATTGATATGGAGGAGCAGGACCCGGGCGTATTGACCAAGCCAGTCGTCGAAGACGGCGACACCCCGCAGGCGCTGTTTACTCTGCTGGCGGACTACCCCCTCTACGCCGTCACCGGAGCCCTGGCACTGGTGGTGATCGTGTTCTACTTTGTCACCTCCATGGACTCCGCCGCGGTGGTTATGGACATGTTCGCCTCCGGCGAGGAGAACAAGTCGCCCACCTACTACCGGGTCGGCTGGGTCGTCGCCGTCGGTTTGGTCACAGGCGCACTGCTGTTCATCAACGACTCCGGCATCGACGCACTGCAGCAAGTGGTGATCATCATCGCGCTGCCGTTCTTCTTCATGTACTTCGTCATGATGTACTCGCTGACGAAGGCGATGAACGACGACTCCGCCGCGGCGCGCAAGACCCGCTCCCGCACCTGGGAGAAGACCGACACTGCGGAGAAGCTCGAGGAGGGCGAGAACAAGCCTGCGCCGGGCTACGACTCGGAAGGCAACGAGGTGGAGCGCCCCGAGCTCGAGTACGACGCGGAGGACGACTCGTGGAAGTTCCCCGACGGCTTCGTCCTGGACCGCGGGGAGCGCCGCTAGCCTATCGCTCCGTCGGGCCCTGCCCTGCTGCGCCTCGGACTCTGCCCTGCTGCGCCTCGGACCCAAATGTGAGGGGCTAAGTGTGAGGAGTTCGCCGTCCGGGATTGGGGTGCGGCGGTCGTTACTCGAGGTGCTCACATCCTGCCCCTCACATTTGGGCGGGGCTCACATCCTGCCCCTCACATTTGGGCGGCGGTTTGCCGCTGGAGAGCGCCGCTAGCGGGCCAGGCGCATCCGCCGGTGGGGGATGCCCGTGTCCAGGAACTCCTCGCCCTCGGCGACGAGGCCGAACTGGGAGTAGTAGCTCACTAGGCCGGACTGGGCTTCGACGATGAGGTCGCCGGGGAAGCGTTCTGTGAACTCGATGCCGGCGCGCACGATCTCGGGTCCCAGCCCCGAGCCGCGGTGGTTCGGGTGGACCACGAAGCGGCCGAAGCGGGATCCGTTCTCGGTGGGGAAGACGCGGGCGCAACCGGCCAGCTGCTCGCCGTCGAACGCCAGGATGTGGCGGGTTTCGGGCAGGGCGTCTTGGTCGTCGATCTCGTTGAAGGGGCAGTTCTGCTCCGCCACGAAGACGTCCACACGCAGCTTGTACAGCTGGTGGACCTCAAGCGGGGTCATCTCATGCAGCGATTTGAACCTGATCATGCTTCGGTTCGATCCTTCCCGTTTTGCCGTAGGAGAGGTGGCGGTGCGCCCACTCGAAGGGCCCTTGCTTGCCCGCGCGGTCCAACACCACCGCCAGTGCCAACGTAATGAGCCAGACACCGAAGCCGATGAACAGCTTGCCGGTGACCGAGGTATCCAGGCCAAGCCCCAGGAACGCGGGCGTGCACAGCAGGATGAACAGGACGGACTGGGCGAGGTAGCCGGACATGGAACGCTTGCCCAACGCGACAAACGCGCGGGCCCAGCCGGGCACCTGGTTGTGCAAGCTGTCGGTGGCCAGCGCGAGGGCGGCCAGGATGCCGGGGCCGGTGAGGTAGCCAACAGCCTGGTTGAGCACGAATAGCGGCATCTCCCACTGGGCGGGAAGCACGCCCGCGGCACTCAGCCCCCACGGCAGGCCGACGCAGAGGATGATCAGCCCTGCGATGACGGTCCAGGTGATGAGGGTGCGGCGGTGCGAAGCGACGTCGATAAGCACGCGCTCCCTCGCCCACACAAAACCGATGATGCTGAGTGCGCCGAGTTGGAGCGCGGCAAACGGTTGCGCCGCCAACAACCCGAGCGCCATCTGCGCATTGGAGCTGAAGTAGGCACCCAGGCTGTCCAGCGTTGCGGTCGGCGCTGACTCGATCATGCCTGCGCCAGCGTCGAAATATATTGACGCGTATGCGCCCATCACACCCATGGCGGTGAAAACCACCAGGATGCTGTACGCGATGATGCGCAGCGTCTTCGAGCTCAATGTCAGCATGGCGGCGAGCAGGATGCCCACCAGGCCGTAGGTGAGCATGATGTCGCCGTAGAACAGCAAAAACATGTGTGCGAGCCCGAACAGCGCCAGGATGCCGTAACGCCGGAAGAGTACGCGCCGGGCCTGTTTGGCGGGGTAGTGCTTGCGGTAGAGGCTGGCGGCGACCAGGCCGAAGCCGAAGCCGAGCAGTGTGGAGAACATGGGCAGGCCGCGCACGTGGATGAACATGGCGGCAAAGACGGCGCTGATCTGGTCCACGATGCTGCCCGGCCGGACGCCGCCGACGGACCATCCGACGCGGGACTGGTCCTCCGACCAATCGTTGATCACCCAGGCTTGGGCGACGTTCGCCATGGCGATGCCCAGTAGGGCGGTGCCGCGCGCGAGGTCGGGGACGATCAGGCGTTGCTGTTGCTGTCGGCTGTCGTGCATGCGCACAACGTACCGCGTTATCCCCGCATGAGCCACGGGGAGATACCGGCCAGGATTGCGCGTGTGGAAAGGTCCAGCACCGGGTCCAGGTCGGGGGCGAACTTGGGGGAGTGGTTGTAGGGGGCGTTCGGGTCGTCGCTGCTGCCCACCACCCAGTAGTAGTACGGCACGCCCCAGGCGTTGGCGATGGTGGGGAAGTCCTCAGAGCCGGAGAGCCGGCCGAAGTCGCTGGTCTGGTCGCCGAACTGCTCGCGGAACGCCGCCAAGACGGTCTCCGCCGTCTCCTCGTCGTTCCAGAACTCCGGCGCGCCGCCGACGACCTCGAAGACCGGTTCGCGCTCGCACCCGGCGATCTCACACTCGCCGCGGACGATGCGTTCGATGTCGGCGTTGAGCTTGTCGGACATCTCGTTGGTGTAGGCCCGGGTGGACACTTTCAGCTCCACGGAATCCGGGATGGTGTTGGGGGAGATGCCGCCGTGGACTGCGCCGACGGTGACCACCGCTAGCTCCTGCGGGTCCACCTGGCGCGAGACGATAGTTTGCAGGCTGAGGATGATCTTGGCGGCCAGCACCACCGGGTCGATGCCGGTGTGCGGCATGGAGCCGTGGGAGCCGGAGCCGTAGAGCGTGATCTTGGTTTGCACGCACGCGGCGAAGACTGGGCCGGCAAGCGCGCCTACCCCGTAACCCTCCATCATGGTGCCCACGTGCTGGCCGAGCACCACGTCGGGTTTCTGAATCTTTTCCGCCAGGCCCGAATCGGCCATATCTTTGGCACCGGCGCCCGTTTCCTCGCCGGGCTGAAACAGGGCGATAAACGTGCCGGACCAGGCGTCTTTGTGCTGCGCCAGTGCTTCAGCGGCGCCGAGGAGGGCGGCGGTGTGCATGTCGTGCCCGCACGCGTGCATGCGCCCGAGCTCCGGGTCGGCGGCGTAGTCCAGCCCGGTTGCCTCGGTGATGGGCAGTGCGTCGAAGTCTGCGCGGAAGCACACCACGGGGCCGTCGCCGTTTTTTAAGACGCCGACCTTGCCGGTTTTGCCTACTGCGGTGACGTCAAAGCCGAGGGCGGTGAGCTCTTCCTCGATGCGTTTGGAGGTTTCCACCTCTTCCATGGACAGCTCCGGGTGCTGGTGGAACCACTTGTACAGGGCCTCGCGATTCTCGCGGGTGGCGTCGATGGTGGGCTCGAACTGGGCGAGGTGGCCGGTGAGTTTCGGTGAGTGCGTCATGCGCTCACTCTAACCTCGTCGCACCCCTCGCCGCGGCCGGAAAAGATGTGGTTGAATGTCTCTGTTGATACTGAAGTTGCCAATGTGATTGGGGATGCCATGCGCCGCCTGCCCACCGCCCGAACGATTGCCGCCGCGATCATGCTCGTGACTTCGGCAGGCACGGTGGCGGCCACGGGGGCGGTGGTGGGCAGCACGCCTGCGCACGCGCAGAACGCCGAGGCGCAGGTGGACAACCTGCAAAATTACGTCTGGCGCACCGACCCCATTTCGAAGGCCCTCGCCGGAAAGCCCACCGCGGACAAAGTCCTGCACCGCGTGCCCGGCTCCTTCTTCGACGCCCCGCGCACGCCCCCGGAAGCCGAGGACGCACGCCGCCGCGGCCGCGCACTCTACGGCCCCAGCACCCCGCTCTACGTCGGGTCCGTGCCCGGCCAGGAGGTCATGTGCACCGCCACCGCCGCCGGCTACAACGACCGCGGGGAGAAGATCGCCATCACCGCCGGGCACTGCGGCAAAGTGGGCGACGCTGTGCGCTCCGCGGACGCCTGGCAGCTCGGCCGCACTGGCACTATCACCCACGTGAACGGCCAGCTGGACTACGCGGTAATCACCCTCGCCGCCAACACCGACGTCACCCGCACCTACAACGGCGTGACCGTCAACCACCTCGGCGGCGCCCCCATCAAACCCGGCGGCGTGGTGTGCAAGACCGGCGTCGCCTCCGGCACCACCTGCGGGCCCACCTTCACCGATTGGGACGCTCGCAACACCAACCACGTCTGCGCCATGCAGGGCGATTCCGGCGCGCCGCTGACGGTGGGCGACCGCGCGATCGGCATGGTCAACGGCGGCATGTGGGCGCCGCCGTTCAACGTCTCCTGCCGCACCCCGCTGCAAGGCCCCATCCACGCCCCGACGGGCTCGCTGCGTATGGACGCCCTCCTCGGTGACATCCCGGGCGGGTTCCGCTTGCCGTAGCTAGCCGCGCAGGCGGTCCGCAATCTCCCCGACAACCTGCGGGTTGCCAGCGACGCACCAGGTCACGCCGCCTGCGTCGACCTTGAGGCAGCGCCCGCCCACGGCCTCCACGAGCGCCTTGCCCGGCAGCCAATCCCAGTCCGGCACGGTGTGCTGCAGCCACGCGCCCATCTGCCCGGATGCCAGGTTGGCCAGGTCGATCGACCCTGCGCCCTGCATGCGCATCGTCGCAGCGTCGGAGATGACGCGAAGCCACGCCTCCCGCACCGCATTCTCGGCCATATAGGAGGGGTGCAGGTACGTCACCACAGCACTTTCGCCTATCGACGCCTCCGGTAACCCCCCAAGCGCCACCCCGTCACGCGTCGCTGTCCCGTCCACGGCGAGCCAGGTTGTGCCGGTGGCGGGGCGGTGGACGGCGCCGATGGCGGGGGTGAGGGCGGAGTTGTCGTCCACAAGCGCGAGGGCGGAGCAGAAGTAGTCCGAGCCCTGGGAGAAGTTGTAGGTGCCGTCCACCGGGTCGATGACCCAGGTGCGGCCGGTGGAGGAGGCGCGGGCGGCGCCCTCCTCGCCGATCACACCGTCCTCGGGGCGCAGCGCCTCAAGCACGCCTGCCACGAACTCCTCGGCCGCGCGGTCCGCCTCCGTGACCACGTCGGACACGGAGGTCTTGAACTCCGTTCCCAGGCCACCTGCGCGCATACGCAGGGCCAGCTGGCCGGCGTGCTGCACGAGGGCAGCGGCGAGCTCGGCGTCGGAATCCTCGCGGTGGTCGGTGATAAACGCTTGAGTGTCAGTCACGCGGCCATTATGGCGCAGACGGGGCGGGGTTGCCCGGGGTGCCGCCCGCACGCTCCTCGTTTTCCTCCAAGTAGACGTTGGAACCAAGGTCGCGGAACTCGCGCGCCATCTCCTGCTCGCCCTCGCGCGCCGCCGGTCCGGTCACCGGGTCCGGCGTGGCGTCGAACTCGAACGTGGGCATGCCCAGGTCCGCGATCTGGTCGCCGAACTCGTCGCGGATGTCCTGGCTGATGCGCATGGAGCAGAACTTCGGCCCGCACATGGAGCAGAAGTGCGCCGTCTTTGCGGGCTCCGCCGGCAGCGTCTCGTCGTGGTAGGACTGCGCGGTCTCCGGGTCCAGGGAGAGCGCGAATTGGTCGTGCCAGCGGAACTCGAAGCGGGCCTTGCTCATCGCGTCGTCCCAGTCGCGCGCGCCGGGGTGGCCCTTGGCAACGTCGGCCGCGTGGGCAGCCACCTTGTAGGTGATCACGCCGGTCTTCACGTCGTCCTTGTTCGGCAGGCCCAGGTGCTCCTTCGGGGTGACGTAGCACAGCATGGCGGTGCCGCCCATGGCGATGTTGGCCGCGCCGATGGCGGAAGTGATGTGGTCGTAGCCCGGCGCGATGTCCGTGACCAGGGGGCCGAGCGTGTAGAACGGCGCGCCGCCGCACCACTCCTCTTCCTTGTCGTTGTTGACCTGGATCATGTTCAGCGGCACGTGGCCTGGGCCCTCGATCATCACTTGGACGTCGTAGTCCCAGGCGCGCTTGCACAGCTCGCCGATGGTCTTCAGCTCGGCGAACTGGGCGGCGTCGTTGGCGTCTGCCACGGAGCCGGGGCGAAGCCCGTCGCCAAGCGAGAACGCAACGTCGTACTGGGCGAAGATCTCGCACAGTTCGTCGAAGTTCTCGTAGAGGAAGGACTCCTTGTGGTGGGCCAGGCACCAGCCGGCCATAATCGAGCCGCCGCGGGAGACGATGCCGGTGACGCGCTTGGAGGTCAGCGGCACGTACGGCAGGCGCACGCCGGCGTGGACGGTCATGTAGTCCACGCCCTGCTCGCACTGCTCGATCACGGTGTCGCGGAAGATCTCCCACGTCAGGTCTTCGGCGATACCGTTTACCTTCTCCAGCGCCTGGTAGATGGGCACGGTGCCAATCGGCACGGGGGAGTTGCGCAGGATCCACTCGCGGGTGGCGTGGATGTCGTCGCCGGTAGACAGGTCCATCACTGTGTCCGCGCCCCAGCGGGTGGCCCAACGCAGCTTGTCCACCTCCTCGCGGATGGAGGAGGTCACCGCGGAGTTGCCGATGTTGGCGTTGATCTTGGTCAAAAACGCGTTGCCGATGATCATCGGCTCGCTCTCCGGGTGGTTCACGTTGTTGGGGATAATGGCGCGGCCCGCGGCGACCTCGTCGCGCACCTTCTCCGGGGAGCAGTGCTCGCGCAGCGCCACGTATTCCATCTCGCGGGTGATCTCCCCGCGGCGGGCGTAGGCCATTTGGGTCACGCGCTTGCCGTCCTGGGCGCGAAGCGGTGCGCGGGACTCGCCCCGCCACTCGTCGCTGGCGCGGCCGCGTTTGACGGCGGAACGGCCGTCGTCAAGCAGATTGCGCTCGCGGCCCGCGTACTCCTCCACGTCGCCGCGCGCCTGGATCCACTCGCCGCGAAGATTCGGCAGGCCCACCTCCGGCTCCGCGTACGGGCCGCGGGTGCGGTAGATCTTGAACGGCGCGTTCGGGCCGGTGGGGGAGTCATCCAGCTGGATCGCGGTCTCCGGCACCTCCAGTCCGTTGTGCGTGATTGGAGCATAGGAGTGTTTCGGGTGGATTTCGTGTGCATAGATGTCGTGAGCCACGACCTTCTCCTTCCTTCGCTGGTGCTAACCAGACAGGTTCGAACGGTGTTCGCGCGGCGCGTGTGTGCCACATCAGCGCGATCTCAGCCCGGTGCCCCGGGCGCCCGTGTGGGGTCGGATGCCATGCTATCCCGTCTTGGCTGCCGCGTCAGGGTGTTCGCTAGACTTCCCCCTTATGCAGCCGGAGACTCAAGCGCGGATCAAGGACTTAAGCTCCACCCTCTCCACCATTGAGAAGGTGATGGACTTGGACGTGCTCCGCGAGCGCGCCCGAGAGCTTGAGGCGCAGGCCGGGGACCCCAGCTTGTGGGACGACCCGGCTCATGCGCAGCAGGTCACCACGGAGCTCTCCAACGTGCAGGCGCGGTTGAAGAAGGTCACCTCGCTTCGCTCGCGTATCGACGACCTTCCGGTCATGTACGAACTGGCCGAGGAAGAGGGCGACGCTGGGATGGCCGACGAAGAGCTGGCCGACGTTGCGGCCCAGATCGACTCGCTTGAGGTGCAGACCATGCTCTCCGGTGAGTACGACCAGCGCGAGGCCGTAGTGAACATCCGCTCCGGTGCCGGCGGCGTGGACGCGGCGGACTGGGCCGAAATGCTCATGCGCATGTACACCCGCTGGGCCGAAAAGGCTGGCCACAAGGTGGACATCTACGACATCTCCTACGCCGAGGAGGCCGGCATCAAATCCGCGACGTTCGTGGTGCACGGCGAGTACCTCTACGGCCAGCTCTCGGTGGAGCAGGGCGCGCACCGGCTCGTGCGCATCTCACCGTTTGACAACCAGAGCCGCCGCCAGACCTCGTTCGCCGAGGTGGAGGTGTTGCCGGTGGTGGAGCAGACCGACCACATCGACATCCCGGAGTCCGACATCAGGGTCGACGTCTACCGTTCCTCCGGTCCCGGCGGGCAGAGCGTGAACACCACAGACTCCGCGGTGCGCATCACCCATATCCCCACCGGCATCGTGGTGACCTGCCAAAACGAAAAGTCCCAGATCCAGAACAAGGCATCCGCGCTCAACGTGTTGCAATCGAAGCTGCTGGAGAAGAAGCGCCAGGAGGAAAAGGCCGAGATGGACGCGCTCGGTGCCGGCGGCAACGCCAGCTGGGGCAACCAGATGCGCTCCTATGTGCTGCACCCGTACCAGATGGTCAAAGACCTGCGCACCGAGTACGAGGTGGGCGACCCGCAGAAGGTCCTCGACGGCGACATCGACGGGTTCTTAGAGGCTGGCATTCGCTGGCGCATGGCGCAGCAGCAGGAAGGGTAAGGAAGCGTCTTCCTGTCCCGGGCGGTGACGGATCTGGCATACGCCCATCCGCCGACCTGGGGAGAATGACAGATGTTGCAGTCGGCGTGGGCCATCCGTCATTGGGGCGGGGCTTTTCAGGCGTCGCGCCGAACGCAGCCACGACCGCCACGGTGGCGGCGACGAGCATGGTCCGCGGACGCGAATCGATCACGCCCATGAGCGGGATCTGCAGCAATGCCACAGAGATGGCAAAGGCGAACACGGGCACCTAGTAGGCGCCGCCGCCATCAACCTGTGCACGGAGGTGGGCTACAAAAACGCTTGATCCAGGAGCAGTTGCGCATCGCCTCCGGGCAGAAGCTGCGGCCTGACCCAGGACGACATCCAGATCCGAGACGAGGCCATCGAGCGCGCCCTACGTGCGCTCGGCGAGCTGAAAGTCGACGGTGTGGTCACCACCGCGCCGTTCCAGGCGTAGCTGATCAACACGCTGTCGCGGTGGTCAGGGGCGGTGGCCGGGGCGGTTTCGCTCCGGTCCTTACCTTTTGCGGGTACCAATGACAGATGTTGCACGGGCGTTTCCGCCGACCTGGGGGTAATGACGCATGTTGCGGGTGGGCTGGGACATCGGTCATTGCGCTGGACCAAAAGGGGCAGCGGCGAGGTCGAGCGGGCCGACACCACAGCAGCCACCGACAAGCTCCGCGCGCCAAAGATTCACTACCGCCACTTCCGTAACAGGTAGAGTGAGCCGCGTGATCCGATTCGACCATGTGACCAAGGCGTACCCGACGTCCACGCGCCCGGCGCTCGACGACGTCACGCTCGACATCCCCGACGGCGAGTTCGTGTTTCTCATCGGCGCGTCCGGCTCCGGCAAATCCACCTTCCTCGAGCTGCTCATCCGCGAGGAAAACGTCTCCTCGGGCGACATCTACTTCGACGACTTCCACGTCAACGCGCTCAGCGGCAAGCAGGTGAACACCCTGCGACAATCCATCGGCTACGTGTTCCAGGATTTCCGTCTGCTGCCGCGCCTGAACGTCTACGACAACGTCGCGTTCGCTCTGGAGGTCATCGGCAAGCCCAAAAACCGGATCGCCAAGCTCGTCCCAGACGCGCTCGAGCTCGTCGGGCTGGCTTCGAAGGCCAAGCGCATGCCTCAGGAGCTGTCCGGCGGTGAGCAGCAGCGTGTGGCTATTGCGAGAGCTTTCGTCGATAAGCCGAAGCTCATGCTTTGCGACGAGCCTACGGGCAACCTCGACCCCGGCACCGCCGGCGAAATCATGGCCCTGCTCGCGCGGATCAACCGCATGGGCACAACCGTGATCATGTCCACACACAACGCCCGCGCGGTGGACGAGATGCGTAAGCGCGTCGTTGAACTGCAACTGGGCAAAATCGTGCGCGACGAGCAAAACGGCGTGTACGGGGATGTGAGGAGGTAGCTATGAACTGGGGATTTATTGGCCGCGAGGGTGTCAAAGGTCTGGGGCGCAACCTCACCATGACTATCGCGTTGGTCATCACCACGGCGCTGTCGCTGGTGCTGGTCGGCGCGGGAGTGCTCATCTCGAAGGCCACCGCGCAGACAAAGGACCTCTACCTCGACCGCGTCGAGGTGATGGTGGAGCTCAACGAGGACATTTCCGCCCACGACCCGGATTGTTCCTCCGAGGCGTGCCGTCAGGTGCGCGACACTCTCCAAGCGGATGACCGCGTGGACCAAGTGACGTTCCGCTCCCGGGAGCAGTCCTACGAGCGCTTCAAGGAGCTGTTCCAGGATTCCGAGCCGGAGCTTGTGCGGGAGACCACCCCGGACGCGCTGCCGGCGGCCCTCCACGTGAGGCTGGCCGATCCGACGGACACCGCCCCGCTTGACGCCATCCGCGACATGGACCAGGTGGAGGTCATCTCCGACCAAGCCGACACGGTCCGCTCCGCTGCCGGGACCCTGAACACCTTCCGCAACGTCGCGTTCGCCGTGGCCGCGGCCCAGGCTTTGGCCGCGGTCTTCCTCATTGCCAACATGGTGCAGCTGGCCGCCTACAACCGCCGCGAGCAGATCGGCATCATGCGCATGGTGGGTGCGTCGCGCTGGTTCACCCAGGCACCGTTCGTTTTGGAGGCGGTCCTATCCGTGCTCATCGGCGCAGTGCTAGCCACCATCGGCGTGTGGGCCGGCAAGCAGTTTGTCGTGGACCCGCTGCTGGGGGATTTGTACGCTAACCAGCTCATCGCCCGCGTGCCCGATTCCACGGTGTGGGCCGTCATGCCGCTTGTGGGGCTCATCGCCATGGTGCTTGGAGGCCTTGCGGCGCAGGTGGCACTTCGCTCTTACGTGCGTAAGTAGTACACTTATCGCTCTTATGTCCAAGAAGAACACAAAGACGAAGCTTTCGAACACCGGTGTGCTTGCCACCAACCGGAAGGCTCGCCACGACTACACCATCTTGGACACGTGGGAGTGCGGGCTGGTGCTCCAAGGCACCGAGATCAAGGCCCTGCGCGAGGGCAAGGTGTCGCTTGTAGAAGCATTTGCCACCATCGACAACGGCGAAGTCTGGCTGCGCAACATGCACATCCCCGAGTACTCGCGCGGCCACTGGACCAACCACCCGCCCCGCCGCACGCGCAAGCTGCTGCTGCACCGGCGAGAGATCGACTCGCTGGAGGGTAAGGTGCGCGACGGCAACCGCACGCTCATCCCGCTGTCGCTGTACCTCAAGGACGGCCGCGCGAAGGTTGAGCTCGGCCTGGCGCAGGGTAAGCAGGACTACGACAAGCGCCGGGACATCAAGCGCCGAACAGAAGACCGCGAAATTACCCGCGATCTCGGCCGCAAGCTCAAGGGCATCAAAGCCTAGCCGCATACTTCGCTACGGTGGTTGCCTATGAAGAAGGCACTGATTACTGGCGCATCCCGCGGCATCGGCCGTGCCATCGCCGAAGAACTGGGCAAGGACCACCACATCTACGCGGGCGCGTCGAAGGACGCCTCCGACATCGTGGCCGCGCTGCCGAGCGCGGAAGCGCTCGAAGCGGACCTCACCGACACCGACGCGATCCTGAAGGCCACGTCCGAAATCGAGGAGCTGGACGTGCTCGTGCTCGCCGCCGGCGTGATGGATCACGGCCCGCTGGAAGAGCTCACAGACGACAAGTGGCGCGAGATGATGGAGGTCAACCTCTTCGCCCCGGTGACGCTGACCCGCGCGTTGCTGCCTGCTTTGCGACGTTCCTCCGGCCTCATCATCACCATCAACTCAGGCGCCGGCTTCCACGGCATCGCCGAGAATTCCGCATACTGCGCCTCGAAGTTCGCCTTGCGCGGCTTCACTGAATCCCTGCAAGAAGAGGAGGCCGGAAAGGTGCGGGTGACCTCGCTGCACCCGGGTCGCACCGACACAGACATGCTCTCCGGCGACGACGGTCGCCCGAAAATGGATGCAGTCGAGGTGGCCAAGGCGGCGCGCCTCGCCGTGGACGCTGGGCCGGATGCGGTGGTGGAGTTCCTCCGGGTGCGTCCCGCGAGGACGTAGCCGGGGTGCGGGGGACGGGACCGGGCGTCGTAAAGCGCTTGCGTTATAGGCGGGCGTGAGGTAACGTCCTGTCACCTACGTTTCTTCGTAGTTGACGGGGTCGATTCTGGTTTCGACTTCATCTACTCAGCCAGGGGAAGCGTGCCGGTGCAGGCAGGAGACCACCGTGAGCGTCGCTGTAACTAATAAACGCAGAGAAGAACTCTCAGCGTGACTACGCCCTCGCTGCCTAATTAGAAAGGTTCAGCGACCTGCGTGTCCGTCAGGCCGGGGATGTCCCCGACCCGGTACCTGGCGTCGACTTAGGGGACTTGCCTTCCGGCCCTGTCAGTGGGGCCTTGGAAGGGACACCTTTCACTGACTGGGCCCGTCATCCGGACATGTTCGCCTGATCCGGAGGGCCAAGCAGAGACGTCGCGCGAACTGCGCACGGAGAAGCCCTGGCGCGGTGGTGAAGGACCCGGGTTCAATTCCCGGCGGCTCCACCGAATGCAGGAAACCCGCTGGCCACGACCCGGTCAGCGGGTTTCTTGTTGCGCGGGGATCTAGTTGGCCGCGTAGCCGGTGACCGGGCCCTCAGTGTTCGGCTTCCAGCCCAGCGCGGGGGCCACGTGGGTGGCAAAGTTCTCCAGGATCTTCACGTTGACGTCCACGCCCATGCCGGTGGGGATGGTGATCAGCAGCGTGTCAGCGGCCATAACGGCCGGGTCGGCCTTGAGCTGCTCGATGAGCTTGTCCGGCTCGGCGGCGTAGGTGCGGCCGAAGGTGGACGCGCCCGCGTCCGGCAGCACCCCGACCTGGTCGGAGCCGGAGGCCTGCATGCCGAACATCTGCATATCGGCGCCGTCGACGATGGGGAAGATGGAGCGGGAGACGGACACGCGCGGGGTCCAGTCGTGGCCCGCTTCCTTCCAGGCGGCCCGGTAGCGGTTGATCTGTTCCACTTGGATTTCTCCCAAGGTTTGGGCGGTGGTCTCGGAAACCAGGGTGGAAGACATCAGGTTGAGCCCGTCTTTGGCGGTCTGCTCCGCCGAAGCGTGGGTGCCCGACCCGTAGAAGATGTGCTTGCGCAGCTCAGGCGCCGTGGGGAAGATCGGCAGAGCGGAGCCGGGCTGGAACATGTTGGGATACTGGCGGTCAAGGGGTGCGGCGGTGGCGAAGCCGTTGCCGTCGACCGCGGCCATGAAGGTTTCCAAGTGGGCGCGCGCCACGTCCGCACCATTGGAGGCCTCGCCCCTGTAGCCGAAGGCCTCCCAGCCGCGCTCGGCTACCTCGGGAGCGCCACGCGAGACACCCAGGGCCACGCGGCCGCCGGAAAGTTGGTACAGGGAGGCGGCCTCTTCGGCGAGGTAGAGGGGGTTTTCGTAGCGCATGTCGATCACGCCGGTGCCCACCTCGATGTGCTTCGTCGTCGCGGCGACAGCACCCAGCAGCGGCATCGGGGCGGAGGCCTGCGGCACGAAGTGGTGGACGCGGAAAGACGCGTTGTTCACGCCGATCTCGTCGGCGGCCTGGGCGATCTCCAGGTGGATCTTGGCGATCTGTTCCGCGGACGGGCCGCGCTGGCCGCCGAAGGCGTAGTGCCCGAAGCTCAAGAAACCGAATGCTTTCATTGCTCAACACTCCTTGTTGGTGACGTATCAACAAATAGGGTAATGCCTTACCCGCACATTGTCACGGGTCGTGCCGGGTTGGGCGACAGGCTCTGGGCAGGGCTCCAAACAGAAGGCGTTAATCTCCCGCGCGAGAGCAAACTGAGTCCTAGTGCTCGCTGGCCGTTGAGTTACAGGAACGTCCAGGCTGTTTAAAAGTTTCGTAGGGGCCGCTTAATGCTGCTCAATGCCAGGTAGGTTGGCGCGCATGACCTCGAAGACTGTAAAGACGTTGTCCGCCGCAACTGCTCTCGCCGCCCTCGCTGGCGGCTTTATTGGCGCAGGAACCGCCAACGCGCAGATGTCATCCAGCGGTCCCGCCGACATTGAGGGCTGGACCCACATGGGGTGGTCTGCGTTTAGCGGCTCTGTCATCAACAAGGACGGCAACTACGTGCTCCTGCGCGACCTGCCGGCGGGCGCTAAGCCGCTCACAGGCGCGGACGCGAAGGCGGCCATTGCGGGGCCGCTGAACGCGAAAGGCGACGGCACCATCAGCTTGAGCTTCGGCCAGGACGGAAAGCTGTCCTTCTACGACGGCTGCAATGCCGGAAGTGCGCCCTACACGCTGGATGACGGCGGCACCGTGAAAGCCGGCAACCTTGCCGTCACCCAGCGCCTGTGTGACCCGACGACGATGAACAAATCCGACGAGGTCAAGGCGATGCTGCAGGCGAAGCCGGCCGTGTACCGGATTGACAAGACCACCGTCGCACTCGTCGCGCAGGGCAAGGCCCTGGAACTCGTGAAGTAGCTTGTGCTTTTGGCGTTGCCTCAAACCCCTTGAAGCTCGGTTTCGGGCGAGGAAGAACAGCCGGGCACCCAGAAGGACGCAGACGACTTGAAGTCCGTGCTGGAAACCGGTCTGCAGTTGTTCCAGTTCGACGCGTCCACGCTGTTCGTTTCCGGCCAGGGCCACGGCATCGAGTTTCAGAAGATGCACGGCCATACCTTCCAGTAACGCACTCGAGTGGTGCGAGATAGATAGCCGAAAGCCCCAGGTCGCAGACTCGGCCTGGGGCTTTCAGTGGCACTGGGGCCTTAGACGGCGACTTCGAACGGCGCCTCGGTGGCCTCCCGTACAGATTCGATCGTCTCACCGGGGGCGACCTCGGTCAGGGTGAGGCCTTGCTTCTCGTCCACGGTGAACACGGCGAGGTTGGTGATGATCTGGTCCACACACTTCGCCCCGTCAAAGGGAGGCGGCACTCGGGCAGCACTTTGGAGTCGCCCTTCTTGGTGGTGTGCTCCATAAGCAGGATGACCTTTTTCGCGCCGTGCCGTCTTGGATGCCTGGGGGATCTCCGAGGAGGACCCCGCCTCAATCCGCTTGGATCGGGTATCTCGCTGGGCCACCCGGTGGGGGCGACCGGTGCGCGGATGGTGGTCACTGCGGCGCATCGCATGCGTCGGACCGGTGCGCAGCGGGCCCTGGTGACCATGTGCATCGGTGGCGGTCAAGGCCTTGCTGTGGTGATCGAGCGGGCGTAGTTACGGGACGAGTTTGGCAGTCTAGTTTGGGTAGCCTAATATAGGTCAGGCAACCCTTACTTAAGCATCTGAATGGAAGGACGGCCATGACTCGTTTTCCACGTACCGGTCTGATCGCCCTCGCGGCCGCTGGCACCCTCGCGCTAGGTGCCTGCTCTACCTCCGAGTCCGGCACGGAGGCCGCTGCTGGTTCGGAAACGGCGGCGACCGAAGGGGCGTCGGCAAGCAATGATGCTTCTGAAGGCACCGTGACCCTCACCGACAACTACGGCGAGAAGACCGTGCCCAGCCCGCCGAAGCGGGTAGTCGCCCTGGACAACCGCTCTTTCGAGCTGCTGGATTCCTGGGGCATCAAGCCCGTCGCTGCGCCGCGCGACATCGTGCCCAACTCCATCCCGGGCATCGCGGACGATGAGGACATCCTCAACATTGGCAACCACCGCGAGCCGAACCTGGAAGCCATCGTCGCCGCCGACCCGGACGTGATCATCTCCGGCCAGCGCTTTGAAAAGTTCGACGAAGAACTGCAGAAGCTGGTCCCCGACGCCACGTTGCTGGACTTCGAGCCGCGCGAAGGCGAGCCGATCGACCGCGAAATCATCCGCCAGACCCTGGAGCTGGGTGATGTCTTTGGCAAGCAGGCCGAGGCTGAGCAGGCAGTCCAGGAATTCACCGAGGCTGTCCAGCGCGCCCGCAACGCCTACGACCCAGAGCAGAAGGTCATGGCCTTGAACGTCTCCGGCGGCGAGATTGGCTACGTCGCCCCGGGCGTGGGCCGTGTGTGGGGCCCGCTGTTCGATCTGATCGGCTTCACCCCGGCGCTGGAGGTGGCTAACGCCTCCGACGACCACCAGGGCGACGACATCTCCGTCGAGGCCATCGCCGGCGCCAACCCGGACTGGCTACTCGTGCTGGACCGCGACGCGGGCGTGAAGTCCATCACCGACTCCCCGGAAGCGCTGTCTGTGATCAACGACTCCGCGCCGCTGAAGAACGTCACCGCAGTTAAGGACGGCCACGTCTACGTCGCTCCGGCGGACACCTACACCAACGAGTCCATCTACACCTACACCGAGATTCTCAACCAGATCTCCGAACAGTTCGAGGCCGCCAAATAGCACCCGCTGAGCAGGCAAGTAATCTGTCTCCGATGACTGATACAACGACCACCACCCGCCCCAAGCTTCTGGACTGGAAGCTCGGGGCGGGTGTCGTCCTTGTTTTAGGCCTACTAGTCGCCTCTTTGGCGGTGGGGCAGTACGACATCCTGGGCACCGAGGACGGCTGGGAAATGTTCCGCGCCACCCGCGTGCCGCGCACGATCGCGCTGGTGCTCGCCGGTGCGGCCATGGCGATGAGCGGGCTGATCATGCAGATGCTCACGCAGAACCGCTTCGTCGAACCCACCACCACCGGCACTACCGAGTGGGCCGGGTTGGGTCTGCTCGCATCGTTTCTGCTCTTCCCGGACGGCTCCGTGATGACGCGCATGCTGCTCGCTGTGGGTGCTGCATTCATCGGCACCTTGGTGTTCTTCGCGTTCCTGCGCCGGGTGACGTTGCGCTCCAGCCTGGTGGTGCCCATCGTGGGCATCATGCTCGGTGCGGTGGTCAGCGCGGTGTCCACCTTTATCGCGCTCCAGACTGACCTGTTGCAGTCGCTCGGGGTCTGGTTCGCCGGCTCGTTCACCAGCGTGATCGCCGGCCAGTACGAGATCCTCTGGGTCGTGCTGCTCGTGGTCATCGCAGTGTTCTTCTACGCCGACCGCCTTACCGCCGCCGGTTTGGGCGAAGACATCGCCACCAACATCGGCCTGAACTACAACCGCATCGTGCTCGTGGGTACCAGCCTCGTCGCGATCGCCACCGGAGTGGTCACGGTTGTAGTGGGCAACCTCCCATTCCTCGGGCTCATCGTCCCCAACATCGTGAGCATGCTGCGTGGCGACGACCTCCGGTCCAACCTGCCCTGGGTCTGCCTCACCGGCATCGGCGTTGTGACGCTGTGCGACCTGCTCGGACGCATCGTCATCGCACCGTTCGAAATGCCGGTGTCTGTGATCCTCGGCGTGGTCGGTGCTGCGGTCTTTATCGCTCTCATTGTCAAGCGGGGTCAGCATGCGTGAGGTCGGGGCGTTTCAAACGTCGCAAAGCAAAACGCGTTACTGGCTGCTCACCGCATCGCTGGTTGTAGCCGCACTGCTGTTAACTGCAGGCCTGCTGTCTTGGGGAAACCCCATGGACTTTGGCACCCGCGGCTACTGGCTGATCGCGCAGCGCCGCATGAACTCCGTCATCGCAATGGCGGTGGTGGCGATCTGCCAGGCCACGGCCACGGTGGCATTCCAAACAGTGACCAACAACCGCATCATCACGCCGTCCATCATGGGCTTCGAATCGCTGTACGTGGCCATTCACACCTCAACCGTGTACTTCCTCGGCGCAGCCGGGTTGAATAACGCCCGCACGCTGGAGATGTTCGTGGTGCAGCTGGTCTTGATGGTGGGGCTGAGCCTGATCCTCTACACGTGGCTGCTCGCCGGCGACAACCCGAACATGCACGCCATGTTGCTCATCGGCATCGTGCTCGGCGGGGGACTGGGCAGCGTGTCGACGTTTATGCAGCGCCTGCTCACCCCCAGCGAGTTCGACGTGCTCACCGCCCGACTGTTCGGCTCGGTGAACAACGCGGACCCGGCCTACTACTCGCTGGCCGTGCCGTTGGTGCTGGTGGCAGCCGGATTGATGTACGTGAATTCTCGCCGGCTCAACGTGCTGGGCCTCGGTCGCGACGTGGCAGTGAACTTGGGCGTGAGCCACAAGAAGCACGCGGTGTTCACGCTGGTGCTGGTCTCGGTTCTGATGGCGGTTTCTACCGCGCTGGTCGGGCCGATGACTTTTCTCGGGTTCCTGGTGGCCACGCTTGCGTACCAGTTCGCGGACACCTACGACCACCGTTACGTGTTCCCCATGGCAGCGCTGCTCGGCTACTGCGTTCTGGCGGGCGCGTACTTCACCATGAACCACATCTTCTACGCCCAGGGCGTCGTCTCCATCATCATTGAGCTGGTCGGTGGTCTGACGTTCCTTATCGTTGTCCTACGGAAGGGGAGACTGTGATCGAGCTCAACGAGGTAAGCAAAGCCTACGGCGACGACACCGCCATCGGGCCGGTCTCACTCCAAATCCCGGCCGGCGGCATCACTGCTTTGGTGGGGCCGAACGGCGCCGGCAAGTCAACACTTCTGACCATGATCGGCCGGCTTCTAGCGCTGGATTCCGGCTCCGTGCGCATCGGGCAGATGGACGTGTCCTCCTCGAACCCGAAGGACCTGGCCAAAGTGGTCTCCATCCTGCGGCAGGAAAACCACTTTGTCACCCGCCTGACCGTGCGCCAGCTGGTCGGCTTCGGCCGTTTCCCGTACTCGGGCGGGCGTCTGACCGGGGCGGATGAGGAGATCATCTCCCGCTACATCGACTTCTTCGGGCTGCGCGACCTCGAGCACCGCTACCTGGACCAGCTTTCCGGTGGTCAGCGTCAGCGCGCATACGTTGCCATGGTGCTTTGCCAGGAGACGGACTACGTGCTTCTCGACGAGCCGTTGAACAACCTGGACATCTCCCACTCCGTGGAAATGATGCAGCACCTGCATTCCGCGGCCCGCGAGTTCGGACGCACCATCGTGATCGTGCTGCATGACATCAACTTCGCGGCCCGCTACGCGGACTACATCTGCGCCGCCAAGGACGGGCAGGTGTTTGCCTTCGGCACGGTGGAGGAGATCATGCGCGACGATCTGCTCACCGAAATCTTCAATACCCCGGTGCAAGTGATTGATGGCCCGCATGGGCCCATTGCCGCCTATCACTAAAACCCATATTTACCTGCTGGTTTGTGCAGCGTTTGGGTTCGTGGTTATATATCCATCCGTTGCTTCCGAGCGGTTCGGCTGGTCGGAGGGAATGGTTTTAAGTGAATAGGGGTTACCGTCTGGTTAACCGGGGTTTAACGTGAGTTTGACTTTTGGTTGCCTGGTTGTGTAGCTTCTAGTGAAGTCGCTTTGCTGGCTGGGACGGTGTGTTCTGGTTGGTGGGGTGTGGCTTGTGTTGTTTGAGAACTCGATAGTGTGCCAATGTACTTTTGTTGC
>ERZ1029858.129-NODE-129-length-26738-cov-626.237192_pt1 | contig 26738 bp, 23 predicted proteins | sample MGYA00519237_ERZ1029858 | MGnify/ENA primary metagenome ERZ1029858 (study PRJEB33666, sample SAMEA4610919) | skin metagenome | biome: Human-associated habitat; feature: Malodor aspect; material: skin | place: Philippines | collected 2015-08 ...
CTCCGTTTCTTTTTATCAGCATTTTTGCCTTCTCTTCGACCAGTTTCAAGAGACGCAACATAATCTCTATCAAAAACACCGGCTGAAGTTTTCACTTCTCTCCTACTGTTGGGATGTGTTTCACCATCTGTAAACGGATCTGTGTGTGACGTTTTCGACGCATTCACATAAAACACTTCAATACCGTATAACGCTGCAACATGCATAATCCTTGTTGCAATATCTGATCTATTCCATTTACCCGCAGTGTCAAACACGGATAAGTTTTCTAATTTCACAACCCCAACATTGTAGTGCTTCGCATGATTTATAATGTCACGTGCAACAAGCCACGATAGATGATTACGTATGTTTTTCTGTTTTGTTCGGATGAATCGTATTTGCTCATCAATACCGAAATATTTCAGCATCAAATCAAAATACGTGTCCGATGTTTCATCAACACCTGTCATAAGTGCTTCTATTTGTGTTCTTTTAGCATAGAGAAATTCTTTTTCTTGTTGAAGAACGTTAAGTTTGTCTACGAGTTTTTGTATTTCTTTTGTCGCTGTAAGCTCTGTTGAATACGACCCGTCTTTTGAAACGATTGAAGATGCGAAGGGTTTTATTTTACCCAAATCGACACCGAGGAAAATATCCGGGTTGAATTTTTGGTGTTGAATTTCAGCTTCGTAAGCGACACGTATATAGAGTTGTTGTGTTGTTTTGTCTCTTTGTAACACAGGTCGTGCGAATTTTCCTGTGAAAGGTCGTATGTTTGAAACTGGGATATCGATACGGATAGTTTTCCATGTTTTGCCTATTTTAATACGGTATTCGATACACGTTTCTTGTGCATCAACTCTAGAGATTTGGTCATCTTCTGTTGTGAAGTCGATGATAGGGTGTATTTCTTTTTCAGTGTTTGGCAGTTGCTTTGCTTTACAAATATTTCTGATAAGGGCATTAGTTGGGTATATGTCGTTGGCTATGAGTTCTTCACGTATTTCGTTGAGGCGTGAAATGTTGTAGTCGTAGGTTTGGCATATGCGTGAGATTTTGATTTTCTCATGTATAGATAACACTTGTTGACGTATTTGACCTATCATGATGCGGAAATACTTTGCTTTATTTCCTTCCATGTCCCAGTCAAGATAAGATTTTGTGTATGTGTTGAGGAATTGGTCTCTGAATTTTCCTCTGGATTTGAGTGTTTCCCAATCAAGGAAATCTTCAATGTTGATTGTTGAGATAAGGTCGTGAAACAGCGTTGTGTATGTGTCAAAGAACGTTTCTATTTCTTCAACATCTGTCGGTGTGAGTGTTTTGATGTCACTCAATTTAAATTTCAGTGCTCGTGCTGTTTCCATATGCTATCTAAACGTTTTCCTGACCTGATATTTCTCATAGATGCGATCATACATGATATGTTTCTAAAGACAGAGAAAAAGCATAAATATTGCTAAAATTTATTGCTGTTGACTACCATAGTCTATCGACAATCAGTATCATCAACGAAATCTAGTTTCCACCCGTCTGCATCCTTAATCCAACTATCGTAGATGGTACAGGTTTCTGATTCTGGAGCCTTAACGTAATTATAGTTATTAGTGGTAAGCACTCTTTGAGACATCGCAGTAATCCCAGAGTCGATAGCAGATTGGAAAGTTTCATTGAGTGGTTCGTCATGTTCCCAATACTGTGACCTTTCATTTACTGCTTGATGGATTTCATTGTACGAATATCCACCGTACTCTTTTCCAAGTTGCGTAATGAAATTTGGTGTTGCATACTTAAGGAGTTCCTGTTCGGTGCTAGAAGGATTATGGAGGACATCATTGATTTGTCCATGCACAGTACGAGCTACGTCTTCTGTGAATTTACCTGTTTCGGTAACGGAGTTTTCAATGGTTCCAGAGGTGTCTATCTCTGAGGTGTCATTGTTGCAAGCTACCAAGCCAACGCAAAGCAGGGGTGCAAGAACCAAGGTGGTTAGTTTATGCATCGTTATTCTCCCAAGTGGTTTCGAGGTTGTCCATAAGTTTATGAAACGTGGTGATTTGATTAAGGTGTATGTGAATGTCTGTGTGGATGAATCGAGATGCTCCCTCGCTGTTTGGGAATTGTTGCAATGCAAACGCTTCAAAATCTTCTTCTGAGGCGAGGATGGCGTTCATCTCTGTGGTTGCGATAGCTTCGATAAGTCCCGTGGTAAGGTCTTCGATGTTGTTGAACTGGGCAACAAATCCTCCTGAGCGGTGTAAGGATTCTAAAAGCTGATGTTGCATGTCGTAGGTATGAGCCTTTCTTGCCATGGCGAGGGCTCTGTCGCACATTCCTAGCTGAGCGTGAGATAGGGTGACGAGCATGTGTGCTGCTGTGGTTCGGATGTTCGTGTCTGTAGTATTCATAGTCATGAATGATATTTGAATTTTCTAAAATTGTCAATATGTTTTCGAAAAACCACCCACTCTACAATGTAAAAACTGACCTGTCAAAACTAAAATTCACAAAAACAGCTCAAAAGAAAACACAACTTAACCAGCAGAAACTATAAAAAATGCCCGTCGATGACAGGCATCTAAATTAATTATGTGAAATTCATCACATAATGTTGACTCTGGTGAAATTAACGTCTACGGCGAACCATAAACCCGGCAAAAGCAACCAACAAACCGACACCTACAACACCCAACACACCAGACACACCAGTATCCGCCAAAATTCTCTGTGATGCGGCAGGTTGCTCACCCACAACAGGAACATCTACAACATCACTACCATCTTCAACAGAATCCTCAACCGGAACAGGCATCACAGAAGTAGGAACGTCAACCTGATTCGCGGAATCGCCGCCGACAACTGGGCTGACCCCATCGTTAGAACGAGAATCAGGCTTACCCACGATCACCGCATCATCAGGAATAGTCACACTATTATCGACAGAAGGCACCTTAGGATCCTTAGTCGGTGCAGGGGAAGGAGAATTCACAACTGAAGAAGCAACGGAAGAAGGAGGCAAATTAGAAGAAGGATTTTCCACCACTGGGTCAGAAGTCTTACCACCATCAGAAGTCTTACCACCATCAGAAGGCTTACCACCCTCAGAAGGCTTACCACTCTCAGAAGGCTTACCACCCTCAGAAGGAACATCTACACCAGTAGAAGGAGAAGCTGAATTCTCCGCACCAGACGTATCAACAGAACCCTCTGAAGAAGCACCCTCAAACCTCACACCAGACGCAAAACCCCTAGCATTAATCACAGCATCCTGAACAGATCCAGTACCAAACACCACAGAAGCACAATTATCCCTATCAGCCCCCTGATCACACTTATTCGTAGCATCTAATGCAAACATACCAGGACGCACACCTGGAACAGCATATGCCAACACACGGTAATCTCCACCCTCGACAGCCTCAGGAACCTCAAGTCGCAACTGAACTCCCTCTCCCGGCTTCAGATTAACAGGAACCTTCACAGTAAATGAACGAGACTCATTTGAAGAATCGGTCGTAGGAGTATACGTATCAACACTCAACACGTCACCGGACTCAAACTTAGAAGACTCCCCTGCCTTATACTTAGTATTAGAAACAACAATCTCAGAACCCACAGGCAATGCAGAACCAGCCGGAGGGGAAACCTCCACATTTACATCAGCAACCTCATCAGAACCAACATTAGCAACCGTAAAAGGCAACACATTCTTACCATTTACAACCCCGCCCACACCAGCGGCCACATCAACATGTCTGCTTGCCTTGGAACTGCCAATAGTCTCCTTAATCCAATCAGCATGAGCCCCCACATCCGTAGACAACACACCTAAAGTCGTATCCGTCTTCAAATCGCTCACAAGCTGAGAAGTAACACCTGACACAACACCATTAATCATCAAAGGTCCGCCAGAATCACCCTGCACAGCAGTCGCCGGGGCAACCTGGGTCGTATAATAGTAAGTACCACTCGAATACTTCTCAAACACACCTAAATTATTTCCCAATTCCTTAAAATCATGAGGCAAACCATTAAAAGCAATTGTAGAAGGTGCCATTAGTAGCTTCTCGCCAAACTTATGGGTCTCAGTAGCTGGTATGCCCCACCCATACAACAACCCAGAACCCCCAGCAGGCTTAGATGTAGATGCAATAGTTGCCGGAGAAACCCCCGGAAGAGCACGAGGCAAACGAATCAAAGCAATATCTGTCCCATCAGACGGCTTAAACACTTGCGACCTACCAAAAACTACCCTATTGGATTTCTGAACATTCTCACCATCTACAGAAAAAGTTGCATTGCCATACGTAGTACCATGAGCGACAACAGCTACCTCATCAACAGAATCCTGATCTAAAACACAGTGAGAAGCAGTCAAAATCCAATCAGGGGCTACAACAGTTCCCGTGCAATTATCAACCATACCTTCTTTGCCCATAGCAGGCGTTTGTATACCCACAATGGAACGAGTCTCAGCATTAGACGTGGCTTGCTCACCATTAACGACAGCAGAAGCTAACGGAACACTTATAGTTGACAAACCTCCAACCATCATCGACGCAGCAATAATACGTTTAACCCTAGACATATATTCTCCTTTAAATAACACATAAATAGACAACCACATAATACGCTACAACATCAACAAAAATAGTACATAGAACAAACTTTCTTCACAGGCTCTCATGTCACAACCCTGCATAACGCACACAAAATGAAAATAAATACAAAAACACCCGCTAAAAACACCACACTCGCCATAACAATCTGGTAACTTTAAACCGTTAATACAGCAAGACCCAGAAAAGACATCATGAAAAATATCAAATCAAACCTCGCATGTGCTCTTCTTACAGCAACACTTATAACAACTGCAACAACCCCACTAGCCCAAGCCGAAGACGCAGTGGCAAAAACTCTCACACACACCGAAGAAAAACCAGATGTGAGAAATAAAATCACAACTCTCATAGATAAAATAAAACTCACCGCACCCAAAGCGGTACCCCCAACAACAGGAGTATACACATCTGGATTTGAATGGAGATGGGGATCATTTCACGATGGAATAGATATTGCTAACTCCGAAGGAACTCCCATCTATGCGGCGAAAAAGGGTATAGTTATCGACTCAGGCCCCCAGGGAGGATACGGAAACTGGATACGTATCAAACACGAAGACGGGTATATAACCCTTTATGGACACATGCAAGCACTGTACGTTAATGTAGGGCAAGAAGTAGAAGCAGGAGAATACATAGCAGATATGGGAAATGAAGGTTTTTCCACAGGGTCCCACCTGCACTTCGGAGTCTACTCATCTGAAACAGGAGAAGCTATAAACCCCATGACATGGCTTACCGAAAATAAAATTAACGAATGGCAATAACCTCACATCACAATAGTCCTCTCATTTTCTCAAACTTCCATGAAAAATGAGAGGGCTCAAAACTAAACCACCGCACCAACAAATCCAGAAGCTATACCCTCCAAAGACAAACCAGAAGTTGAAACACCTCTACCCGTACCGTTTGAAGAACCTAAGACAGAATCCTCAGCATCAACAAAACGAGGCTTAACCCCCAAAGCGGACAATGAGAGCTTATCCATTGAATCAAATAAATCAAACTCTACAACATCACCAACTACTACACCTGTATCATAATCAGCAATAGCTACGAGCCCCTCAACACTACGTACTTTTCTCTCGTGAGCAAATAACGACAGCACCCGTAAACCAGCAACAGGTCTTCCACCAAAGTAAACAGCGGTTCGAATGTCGTGACGCGTTGAAACACCATGTACATCGACACCAACACCAGCATTAACCACTTCACTTGCACAAAATTCAGGCACCCCGTCAAACACAAACACATCCGCATCCACGACACTACAATGCGAATAATCCGAACTGGTAAAGGGTACAAGGCTATCTTCAAGATGAATCCCCATCTCTTGTGGTATCCCATAGTCAACCAAAGAAACCCCAATAAACATGAGGTGCGAAACAGGGGCAGCACTCCAGTCAAAAACAACCAACCAAGCATCTGCACCATCTAAATCATTATTCAACACACCGAAACTCACAGGGTCGTCTCTAAACATGTCCACTGACACACCCTCTAGAATACTTTCCGAGAAAGCATCAGGAACATTTTCCATAAATCCCTCTGCAATACCCTCACTAATATCTAACATTCGACCAGTGCTAACAGGAACAAAGGCTATTTCATCTTCTTCTAGTGCAAACACATTCTCAGTCTCATACACATCGAACCCCGCAGAAAAAGCAAAACCCAAACTGCGCTGCACATCCAGAGGGCTCCAAATCACATCAATAGATGCCCCAGTAGTAGAAAGAATATCCGGCTTCAAACCAGAACTCTCACCTTTTCCATGGAAAATGAAACTAGCAGGGATTTCCGTACAATGACCTAATATATACGGAATGTAACTATAAATCTCACTCGGAAAAACTACAGATGGAAGACTTCTATCCATCTGATGACTCGTAGAATATTGCTGATTTAGACCCCTCAAAAGATTGTCGCGAGAGAAAAACCACACCTTTGGAAAAGGACTCTGCAACATTCCTGATGAAGAAACCCAAGGAGATGTAGAAATTACCGCCACATCTATAACACCTAACCCAGAAAACCGGACATCCTCAGCAGGGTCAATAAAAATAAACCCCTGTCTATAACTATCTTGTGCCAAGGCAGAAAAATAAGGAGAATCTATCAAACTCCGTTTAGAAAAAATATCCATAACACCCATCCGTAATACGTGCAGATAACTATAACACCCCAGCCTATCACACCTAACTAACCTTAACAGTAAAAAGAAATCAACCTAAACAAAATCGTTCAGTGTGTAGCGTTTTCTTAATTTTGAAAACACCACATGATACGATAATATCAACACATCAGTCTACCTCGATAGATACCTAAGGAGATAAACACATGAGCCGTCACACGACGCTTCAAGAAAGCCTAACACCCCAACACAACGCTCGGAAAACCCACACTGCCGGAGCAACAATCACTCCTGCACCAGTATCAGAAACATCCTCCAATTCCCAATACGCAAAAGCCCCCAGACGGAAAAACAACTTCCCCTCCCTCAACCCACCCGAAAACACATCTACTAAAGTAAATCTTCCTATTACAGAGGAAAAACCTAAAAACCTACCAACCCTAAAAAATGAACGACCACTCATTACCAAAACTAACAACCCTCACAACAACACACACAACTCAGAACAGAAAAAAGAAAAAACCACGCAGGAAAAGCAACCAACACCAAAATCCTCGACAAAAGAAATCAAACTAAACACAAAAATCGTCTCCCCCGCACTCATAGCAGCACTGACAATCCTCATCTTAGGAATCATCCTCACAGGAATATCTTGGGGATGGATTTACGCAGGAGCAGTAGCCTTCGTAACTATCGGATTCATCGTTACCTATACACTTCTCTACATGAAAACACAATAAGAAAACCTTCCCCCACAAAAGGAAGGTTTTCTATTCCCTACCACTAAACTCCCAAAGAAGCAACAGGCAAAGGATACAACTCGTCATCAGTAAACAACGACTCAACCTCACCAGAAGCCACAATCTCATCCAACTGCATCAACTCCAAGCATCTAACAGTATCATCCGGCAAAGACACACCTTCAGACAAAGCATCCGAAGCTAACTGAGCCCATACAGGAATAAGAGCCTCATCCCCCCACATACGGTAGGAATCATTCGTACCCTTACCCTTCAAATCAGACCACTCGTGACGGAACCGAGTATCGAACTCATTGAACGTAGGGACATAATCGAAAGTAACAAAAACGTGTGTCAAAGCCATGACGTGCGCCTCCTTTCAGACGCGAAAAGTAGATTGAAACGAGTTACATCTTCCAAGCTTCACGGTTTCTAAGACACCAAAAGCACACAAATCTTCGACCATAAAACCAGAAGAAGCACTCAGCGGTAAGTATTTAGTTATTCCCCATATCCAGGGGGGGGGGAGGTGTTTACTTATATTCAACACGTGTTGGATTCAGTTGCCCATAAAAGTCGGGGTACAAATCCGCTGAGCCTTGTTGAAAAGCAAAGGAAACACTAGCTTCACTACGGGCATACTTTTGCCACGTACTGACCCATGCAACGGAATATCCACCATTAAACATAAGCGTTTCTCCTTTCCTTTCAAACAAGAATTTTGTGTGCTAAACAAATTATGCCATACAAACAGTACCCACGTCAAACAAAAACCTCCCCTGATTCAAAAAAAGAAAAAAGGGAGGAAATCCACACTAAACTAGCCTACACGTCACCATCTACACGGCGACGAGCCTCCTCGATACGACGCTTACGCTCAGCTTCCTCCTCAGCTACACGCTCCTCATCTTTACGCACCTCTTCCGCAACTTCATCAATCTCAATCAAACCACGAATAGCATCCGCATACTCATCAATATAAAAATCTACATCCTCATACAAATCAGTCAAAGCACGCACAACAACCTCATGTCGACCAGCAGAAGAAATCTCAGTGCCATACACAGCAAGCATCGCGTCACCCAAAGAAATATACCCAGGATGCACGCCCTCAATAATCACACCATCCCGATTACGAACCTCTTGCGTCCACAAATCATCACGTTGCTTACGGTAAATAAGCAACTCATCAACCTCAAAACCAGGATCCCTGGCCAAAATGTCATCCACCCGCAACGCAAACACAAGACGGTCACGGTCAAATGACTCAGCAACATAAATTTGAAGATTCTTCAAAACTGACTTACGCATAAAAACTCCTTAAAAACAGATCCAAAATAACGCGTTACACACATAACATACCACATGACCTCACAACACATAAAAGAACCTCCCTTCCACAAAGGAAAAGGGAGGAAAGAAACTAATTTCTTTTATCTAGAGCACGCCTCAAATCCCACTACTTGAATAACTCTTACACATTACGGCGACGTACACCAAGTGCAGCAAAACCAATAAGTGCAGATGCTATAGCAAGTCCAGCAAGACCAAGAACAGAAGCACCAGTGGAAGCTAGAGGACCGCGAGGAACAGCAGTAGGAACAATTTCCTGATCCTCATTAGAGTTCACTGGGTTGCCCTGCGGGTCAAGACCAGAAGCATAAGCCACGTTCAAGAACTCACCCTGAGCCGCCTCAGCCTCAGTCAAAGTGTGAACACCACGGCAGTTAGTATCAGCACCCGGAGCAAGAACAGTAGATTCACATACAGCGTCCCCATCAAGAGCACCGTCAACAACTACCAAGTCATGAATTTCAACAGGACCGTTATTCTTCACGTTGAAGAGGTAAGGAACCTTGTCTCCCGCTTGGTAAGTGTCCTTAGCGAGGTCAGAAGCCTTGTCTACCTGCTTATCGAGAATGAGTTCATTCTTGCTAGTAGGAACAACCTCATCATCCTCTGGGGAACGAACAGGGTCACCATTCGGGTTAGTGCCAGTAGCGGTAGCGACGTTGCGGAACTGACCAACAGCAGCCTCAGCCTCAGTCAAAGTGTGTACGCCACGGCATTCAGTAGACTCGCCAGCTTCAAGGGAAGAAGCGTCACAAGTTGCAGGGGCATCAAGTGCCTTATCTTCGATAGCAATGTTATCAATCTTTACGTTACCTTCGTTGGTTACAGTGAAGAGGTAAGGAACTTTATCACCGGCAGCGTAAACAGACTTAGCAAGTTCAGACTTAGAATCTACTTCCTTTACAAGACCAAGGGCCTCGTTCGGGAACTCAACAACAGCCTCATCCTTGTTGGAAGGGACTCTACGCTTAGGGTCATCTTCTGGCTTAGTTGGGTCTTCGCCAAACGCCTGTGCAATGTTAACGAACTCAGGCTGTGCAACCTCATCCTCAGTCAAGGTGTGAACACCTTCACAAGTAGTTGACTCATTAACAGCGAGGTCGGTCGCTTCACAAGTAGCAGGAGCATCAAGTGCAGCGTCCTCAACCATCACGTTAACAAGGTCAACCTTACCATTGTTAGTTACAGTGAACTTGTAAGGAACCTTATCACCTGCAAGGTACTTGTCCTTAGCTAGGTCGCTTTCCTTGTTCACTACCTTCTCAAGTTTCAAACCACGCTCAGGGTCGGTAGGAAGTTCGTGCTCATCGATATCGTCAATTGGGGTTCCGTCCGGTGGAGTACCAATACCAGTAGCAGTGTTGTGGAAGGTACCTGTTGATACATCCTCATCAGTAAGGGTGTGTGTACCACGGCAAGAAGTCTTCTCACCAGGTTCAAGTGTGGTTTCCTCACACTTGATATTAGCGTTTTCTTCCTCAGTGAACTTAGCATCCTTCACATGAACATCAGTAAGTTTCACAGCACCGATGTTTTCAACAGTGAAGAGATAAGGCACAGTCTCGCCAGCTTTGTAAGAAGGCTTCTGGTCACCATCAACATTCTTAGTTACCTGAATGCCAGGCTTGCCAGGGCCTGCTGGGGTAACAGTTGCTGTGTCATCGTCCTTAACTTCCTTACCCTTAGGATCCTTACCTGTTACATCCGCATTGTTAACGAACTTGTTATCAACAAATTCACCCTCGGCAAGCTTGTGGACACCAGTACAGGAGTAAGATTCACCAGGTGCAAGAGCATCACGGTTACATGAAGTTTCACCACCGTCAAGAGTAGCCTTATTGTCCTTAAATACAACGTTCTTTAGAGGACTATCACCATTATTAGTAATAGTGAACTTGTACTTCACGTCTTCGCCCACCTTGTAGCCGGAAGTCTTACCAACTACTTCCTTCACAAGATCAATGCTTGGCTCAGGGGTTTTAGCAGGTGGTCTCTTCCCAAATGGGACAGCTGCCTCATCAACATTGGAGAACACCATACCACCATTAGCAGCATCACTATCAAGGTTAAGACCGTACGCTACAGCTTGGTTAACAAACTGCTCAGCCCGAACGAAACCGGACTCGAAAGTTGGAGCACTCTCAAGAGTAACCCCAGTTCTTCCAGAAGCAGTGTTGTACAAACCTTGTGCTTCAGCCTTACCGAAGCTCTTCTTCGCAGTATTCTTTATATCTTCCGCAGTAAGCTTGTGTGTACCTGTACAAGTAGTGGACTCACCAGGCGCAAGAGCATTCTTCTCACACTTCACATCAGAAACAATCGGGTCAGCAACGCTTACTGATGTAAGAGCGGCTTCACCAGAGTTAGTAACCTTGAAGTTGTAATTCAAAGTGTCACCTACACCAGCTTTATCCTTGCCTCCTGCAATAGAAACAGTCTTATCAAGCACAAGACCGCCCTCAAGAGCTCGGATCTTCACATCGCGAATAGCGTGAACGTCAGTACCAGCACCCGTAGAAGCGGAGAAACCAAACTTGTACTGTGTTGGAACATACTGGCCAGGGATAGAGGATTTCAAAGTAATAGCATTCGCACCAGTGAAACGCTTCAAGTTCTCTTCATAAGACTTGCTAGGGTCTGCTGGAACGTTTGTAGCTGAAACAGTAACCTCAACTGGCTGACTGTCACTTACCTTCTTACCAATAGTTACTCGAACATACTTGTAGTAAGTCTTAGAGGGGTGAACGTTAAAGTTATCCTCGTTAAGCGTGTTCAAACCAGTCAAGGAAAGTGCATTGCTGAGGTTAAGAATGCTTCTTACGTCAGGCTTGTTTCCACCTTCGATCAAAGAAGCAAGCTGATCAACAGTGTTAATCAAGTTAAGGTTGTTCGTTTGGGAACGGAAAGAACGAATACCGAATGCGGTAGAAATCTCGCCTTGGTCCTTACTGTTGCCAGTAGAACCACGGGTGGCAAGAAGTTGGTAACCATTGATTCCGTTACCAGGACCACGAAGGGACAACACGTCAGTACGTGGCTCCCAGTAAGATATACCATTAAACTCGCCAAATCTAGGATTGTTACCCTGAGCATCAGTACGATATGGTTTAGCATCAAAGCCAGCATCATACAAAGTCTCACCAAACTGTGCGGACTTTTGCTGAACAGTAATCAAACCAACAAGGTCACAGTCACCAGCCAAAGCTCTACTTACAATTTCACCGCCATAACCGATAAGGTCTGTTTTAAGTCTGTCTAGATCAGCGTTGATGCGAGGGTTTTTACCTGGGTGAATATCTCTCACACAAGCAGGCTTACCTTTAGGATCCTTAGCGGTTGCAAGAGCTGCTTCTTCCCAAGTGTAACCCGCAATACCGCCAGGTACTTCGTACGTATTATCGGTTGTGTAACCCATACCGTACTTCTTAGATGAGAAGTTACCGAACGCGTCCAAACCAACGCCAATAACACCGTTATCAACACCAGGAACGGCATCAACAACACCAGTATTGGCATTCTTTCTATCTCCCTCACGAACTAGTCTAGAAGGATCGCCCCATGGTTGGAGCTTAGCTAGGTCAATTTTTTGACCCTCAGCACCTTGACCGGAATCGGCGGTACCTTGGGTGTAACCAAGACCAGCACCATACGTACCCGGCTTCGTTAGATTCTGAGTTTTAGTACCGTCTACAAGATAGAAACCAATACCATCGGCACCACGAGTTGGGTCAAGAATATAGACCCACTTCTGAGCATTATTATCCCACGCCCACATGCGTCGAGTGGAACCGCCACCTTGAACCTGCTCGAACTGAATGTCCAAACCACGAGCGGCAGGAATGTTCGAGTTGTATAGTGCGGAACCACGCTGGTTAGCGTTACTTGTCGGACCTATGTTCTGGCTATTCTTAAAAGTTGTTGAGGTTCCAAACGGACCATTTGGATCAGTTGGGATACCTGCGTCAGTAAGCTGAATCCAGCCCTTGCCCAAATCAGGGTCACCATTCCAACCTACGTTGGAAGCACAATTTTTGCCGTTACCTGTGGCACCAGTGGTCAAACAAGCGTCACCCACAAGGTTCCAACCACTATTAGCATCACCCTTGAACCCGTTCTTGGTTGTGTCAACAACATAACCAGAATCCTGTTGAGGCTGCTGAGCATCTTGTGCCTGGGCGTCTGCGAAAGGCAAAACAGCACCAGTGCCCAAAATGGCCATAGCGGAAGAAAGGGCAGCAACGCGTGTAGCATTACGCTTTGTTGTCTTCGTCTTCATATTTATCCTACTTTTTAAACGATTGTAATTGTTTCAAGTGGTTAAACCCACTTTCATGTGCAAAGGAGCGAGGCGGCTCCACACAAACACATACCTTATCACTACTACACACAGAAAATTGACAGAATTATAAAGTAATTTTTTAATACTTCACCTATAAAACAAAACCACACAACACAAAATAAGCACCCGTTTCACACCAGAACAACACCCTCACACCTGATACACTTACAAAACGAACAAAAACCAACATAAAAGGAAAACAAATGACACAACCACTAGAACCAGAAAATACCGATAAGAAAAAGAAAATCGTTACCTACTCCCTTGCCGGAATAGGAGCCATACTCACCCTAGCCGGAGGCATCACACTCGCCACACAAAACGGAAACACCGAAACCGAACCTACCACAAAATCCACACAACAAACCACCACACAAACACACGAAGAAACCACCCACCCGGCACAACCAGAAAACCCAGCCGAAGAAAACCCTAACACCCCACCTGCAAACCAAGAAGAAGGAGATAACAACATGCGACAAGACACCCCGAACAACCAACAACGCCTACAAGAAAACATCAACACCGCCCCAGACCTACAAGACTTCACCCAAGAAGAAAAAGACTCACTCAACGCACTATTCGAACTAGGTAACAACGCAGAAAACACAGATGACTACAGCTCCCTAGCGGAAAATGCTAAACAAAAGAATGCATACGGCACTCAAATTAATGTGAACGGAGTCGAAATCACAGTATCTAACCCCCGCACACAAAACAACCAGCTTACTGTAGACGTCGCTGCCACCAACACAACAGACCAAGTACAAGGATTCTCCGGCATCCTCTTCGGTGCTGGAAACAACGCAGACAACTATGTAGGACCTACCACCGAATCCATGGTAGCCCTTAACACAGAACCCCTCGCACCTCACCAGAGACTCAAAGGCACACTTACCTTTGATGTGCCAAATGGCAACGTGTTCTTTATCGACCTCTACAATGTAGAAACATATCTCTGGCAACAATAATGCAAAAAAATTCCCTCCTCCTGTCACACACCAAGCCGACAGGGGAGGGGATTTATTTGACCCTAGTTATCTTATACTCGTCTACGAGAAGTGATAACCGCAGCTGCAAGAAGTATCAAACCAGAAGCCAACGCCAACAAACCAAGTACATTTGCACCTGTAGTTGCAAGCAAACCTCTATTGGTCTCATCTTGTGCAGAACTTTCAGCATTATTTACCACAGAAGTGTCTACACCTTCAGAAACCGTAGTAGGGGCAACACTAGTAGTAGGAACTGCTGGAGTTAGGGCAGACGTTGACGATGGGGAAATCACCTCACCATCACCCATGCCAGAGCCTGTACCATTACCATTTCCAAAACCGGCACCATTTACATCATCCTGATTATTAGGTGAAGAAGTAGAAGGAGATGCAGGCTCAGAAGTTACTGTTGGTTTGTCACTCGTTGAAACTCCACCCTCGTTACCTGTAGATGGTGTATCAGTAGCAGAATTATCTATATCACTTGACGGTGCCTTACTGCTCGGAGTGCTCTCACCAGTAGAAGGAGTTGTAGACTGCTCTTCGGAATTATTTTCCGTACCTTCACCGGCATTAGAATAATCAGGCTTTTGCTCCTCAGTAGCGACAGTATCTCCCTTGTTAGCATCAACGCCAGTCTTCAAATCCTTAGAATTGCAAATTACCTTACCGTCAGCACCAGTCTGCGATTCAAGTGTCTGCTCAAGATTAGCATCTGTCAAGTTTTTACCCTTAGGTGAAGCAATGTAAGACTTGCCTGCCAACGCATTCCCAACAGATTCCTTAATCCAATTACGACCATAATCTGCAGCCTTTTGACCATTAATTTCAGTACTGTTCCAGTAACTACCGTGAGCAATCGGGAACCCAGCAAGGAAAGTAATCTGCTGGCCAAATGAAGTCAAATCATTATTCTTAGGATCCATTCCAAGAGCCTTACCGACCCAGTTGTAAATAGGAGTAAGAATAATATTATTAATCTGTCCGAGAAGGAAGTTAATAACCTGCTTAGCACCAGGAAGGTTTGCAACTCTGAAAATAGCATCCACACTAGTAATTGCAGACAAGATAGGGGCAACAACAACAGCCGCAGGACCAGTAAAAGCTGCAGAAGCACCAGCAACAGCAGTCTTCAAACCAGCATTCGCCATAGCCTTAAACTCACCCGGAATCTGATTCCACAAAGCTTGCAAACCACCCACATTAAGATTGTTCTTCACCAACGTAGGAATGAGATACACAAACACACTCTTAATGGTATCGCCAAGGTCAAACCCACCACACTCGTTCTTAATCTTGCTAACAAGGTCGGAAATTTCCTTCACAAGAGCAATACCCGCTGGAATATCAGCAATCGTCAAATTAGCCTTAACCGCAGACTCTTCCAAAAGCTTCTGAATACGAGGCATATCCATAGCTTGTGCAGCCTGAATACCACCATTATTAGTAAAGTGATTCACAGCTGCTTGAATGCGGTCACCAAGACTAGAATCAAACGTAGCAATCTGCGTCTCAACCATCGCATAATCAGCTAGAGAACGCAAGAAGGAATTCGGTGGTGCGGAACAAGCAAGGTCATCTTCGGCACAAAGCGACAACACCTTACCATACATACCCTCGAAACGACCAGGTCTCTCGCCCGTCCAACCGATACGGTCTGCACGAGCGTCAGAACCAGGCGAAATAATTTCAAAGTTCTTACCCATTACACCAGGTGGGATAGAACCATAAAGCTTAGAAGGAGTACCCGTGTAAGACTCGTATGCAGAGTTACTAGAGCGACCAGGGTCAGCGATAAGCAACACGTTAGTCACATCATCAGGGCTAACACCAGCAACCTTACCCGCAGAAATATCACGAGCAACATCGCCAGCAACAGAAGCACCTTGAGAGTAACCGATAATTACAAATTTAGAATTCGGGCACGCAGACTTGTACTGAGAAATGTGTTCATCTGTTTTTTGGACACCAGCCTGAATTGACTTACCGAAACTGACCTGTTCTTTACCACCAGGCATGCCGAGAAGACCCCAGAATGCAGAAATAGCACCAACAGAAGCAGGGTAGTTTGTGTTCCAACCTGAAACTTGGTTAGCACCAAACTGGTCCTTCAATTCTTGAGTAATATTGTAATTAGGTGCAACGCCTTCAACAGGGTCAGTTGACTTATCACTCCATGACCCACCTGTACCCAAAGTGGTCACAACGTGAATAGGTGTACACTGTCCCTGTGCATTAGCGGCAGGCGCCATGACAAAAGGAACAGTTCCCAACGTTACAACCGAAGCCATAGTTGCTGATGCTGTTTTTATGCCCAATGGTTTAATTTTTTTCATAATATTTCTCCGCGCAGAATAGCTATCTAACTGTGTGAATAGAAAATCTCATACGTATTCGCGTATACATAATACGCTACCTTTGAGAAAATTTTGTGTATTTTTGAACTTAATTTTCAGCTAGCTGTAATGATTCTATCAAAAGACCCGCTCCCCTGATCTAAAATTCACACAGAGGAGCGGGTCATATTCGTCACCTAGTCCAATCCTTTTCTCCTCGATTCCGCAAGAACAAAAAGAGCGAACTAATCACATAACCATTAGAAATCCACCCAACTATAGAACGAGAATCACTGTTCCAAGGGATAAGAAACACGACTAGTCTACATCGTCAAAAGAAAGATCATCACTGGAATACTCAGCCTCTTCCTGAATCCCAGTCTCAACAGTCACCTCAGCAACAGTCTCATCAACCTCCACAGGCTCAGAACCCATAACATCATCAAATGAAGCCTGTGCCTCAGAACGACTAATCATAGCATCAGTTAACTCGTCCTGAGCCTGCGAAACAGCAACCTCCGACTCGGCTAACTCATTTTGCACAGCAGTTAAATTGATCTCAGCTGCATCCCTAGCAACCTTCAAATCAGGAGACACGCCAGAACTTGCAACACTAGAATCAATAGCAGCTTGTGCAGAAGAAACATCAGACTCAGACTGTGCTACCTTCTCACCAGCCGCAATAACACCAGCTTCCGCCAACGCAACACGCTCACCGGCAAGTTGCTGTGCATGATCAATAGCATCAATCTCAGAAGCAACATCCTCTTTCTTCTTTACAGCATCTTGACGCTGCTGAGAAAAAGCAGCATTGTCTGCATCCAACTGCGCGATACGACCGTCTATACGTGCACGAACATCATTGCTCACAAGGCCAGTATCCAACGCAACCGCATCATCAACACCATGTGACAACCCGCGCACCTTTGCTTCCTGGGAAGCGCGACCATCCTTGATGTACTGGTAACTAACATCAGCTCCGTTAGTGTGAGTAGGGGCATGCCAATCAGTGCCCAACACATCCATAGCACCCTCAACAACATAAAAATCCTTACCCGACTTCAGTGCTTGTTCAGTACCCTTATCCATGCGAACGTGAGCACCAGAAGTAAACTGTGTATCCTCCTTGAAGAATTGAGTCGTAGCCCACACTCGACCGTGCTCATCAACCACAACACCAACACCAACACCTTGTGCCTGAACACCAAGCATTGCTTCGTTGTGTGCAGGAGAATTGCGCCACAACTCGAAAAGCTCACCGGGGATATATGCCCAATCACGCTTCTCTAATTGCTCGGGAGAACCCATATACATGCCAGCAATGTTTTCACCACTGGCACCCCATGTTTTCGGGGAGTGACGAAACGCATCACCGAATTCAGATGCTGGAACATTCTTTCCATCGCGAGCCATCTGCTCACTCCATGCTTGTGCAGAGTAATTAAATACATCGTGTGTGCGGAGTGGAGCGACACCATTTTCAATGCGGTAAGCATTTACCATCTCAATCACCGCTTGAGCAACAAGGATCTGATACTCGTCGGTCGTGAAATCAGTTCGTGCAGAAGGGGTTTTCTGCGATTCAAGCTCTGCTTTCTCGGTGTTATTTGCTTCGATACGCTTATCAAGAGACGCAATACCCGTTTCAATAGCCTCAAGTTTAGCTACCTTCTTTGACCTGTCTGCCTGAACGCGTGACATGTCTTCCTGTGCCTTAAGCAATGCCGTCTTCGCGTTGGCTTCATCAACCTTTGCCTGAGAAAGTGCATCCTTGGCGGTTTTGAGGGTGTCACGTAGCATCGCCTCGTTTTGGATCTGCTCATGTTGTAGGTTTTTCACGGCTTCGTCATATTCTCGATTAGCCTTATCATAGTCTGCTTGAGCTTGGTTGACTCGATCAACAAGGAGCTGGTGACGATCAGATTCCTTATTTAGGTTCGCAGTAGCATCCAGAACTGCCTTATCTGCATCATCTAAACGGGATTTCGCCTTGTTCTTTTGCTCTAGCCACTGTGCATAAATCTGGGAAAAATCATCTTCTGAATCGACCTTCGGAATTTCGATTGCTATGTCTTGGCCGGGGGTGTTTTCAACATAGTTTTCAAGGGACTCAATTGGCGAAGTTGCGGTATCCTTAATTCCCTCTTCCTTCTCGTGGTTCTCAACTGTGGGAGTGTCGTTCTTAGCGGGAGGGATTTCGACTGTTAGGTCATCGTAAATGCCTGCGGTGCCAGTGGTTGTCTCGGTTTGCACGTCGTGGTTTTGTACTTTTCCATGTGTCTCGTGTTCGATAAATTTACCGTCTACCTGTGTGTTTTCCTTATTTTCTGCTCGATTCGACTTCTCCTTATCGTTGTTGTACAGTGGTGACTGCACATCAGGTAGAACAAAATCACCGGTCTTTAAAGAAGGAGACGGAGACGATGAATTCAGTAGGGGAAGACTCAATCCATGAGTTGCTCGTACCGAGGGGCTTGAAGGGGGAGTGTCATACTTCTTTGTGTTAGAAGTATGGTCGGAGAAGCCAACGTAAGGCAAAGACGATACGTCACCATAACCCTCGGAGGAAAAGTGGGTATCTATGCTTCGGTCTGGATTGGAAAGAGACGAATTCTTTTTGTTAGTTGAAGTGTCATTGTTTCCGTGATCATTATGGGAGGTCGAACCTTTGCTACCCTTGTTGCTCTCGGTACTATTTTGAGCGGTGATAGCTGGCTCGGGGAGTGAATTTTCATCACTGTCACCTTGATTTGCACACGCTACGGTGGTCAGTGCGATAGAGGAGATCATGAGGGCGGACAGTGCTCGGTTGTTAATGAGGTTGTACATAGTTTTCATCCTTAATTTTGTGTCTGTGTTACCTATCTATAACACTTAAACTGTTATAATATTCAATACTTTTTTAAAAGTCAAATATGTATCTTTATTGCCTGATACTAAAAGCGAAAACAGTGCTAAAATGACTTAAACAAAGGAGCCAGTATGGAAAATGACAAAAACAACACATGGAAACTTATGACCGCAGCAGGAGCAACAATCGCACTCATAGGCTCTGCTGGGCTGATTTACTCAACCACATCCGGCACACCCCCGCAAGAGACAACACAACAAGAAACAACACAACCTACCACCCCCACCACAGAACCAACTAACGAAAGCACAAAACCAAACATGGACACGGATAATCCCGAAAACATAACACCAGAACAACACAATAATCCACAAGAAAAAATAATAACCCCAAGCCAGCTTACAAAAAAGCAAGAAGACTTCCTCTCAAAATCACTTTCAACTGATGAAAAAGACATTGAAATTCTATACAAACAGGTAGAAGATAAGCTCAACACAAACGAACCGCTCACAATAAACGGATTAACTATCACCGTATCAAATCCGATAATAACTGAATCGGCAACAACAGTAAAGATAAAAGCAACAAATGACACATCAACAAAACTTGCTTTTTCACCAATGCTTTTTAACATGAAAACAAAAGATGGTCACTATATAAAAGCGACAACAGACTCCATATACTCCCTACCGCAACTTAACCCCAACAGCACAATAGAAGGAGAACTCACTTTCCCCTCCAAAGGAGAAGCAATCTTCTACACTGACACTGAAACAGGAACAGCTGTAGAATGGGGACTCAATTAAGTCACTAGGCAAAACTAAAACAGGGCACAAAATTCGAAACCGCCCTGTTTTAATCACATCGCATTAAGCTTGTCTGTTTCTACGTGCCCCCAATACCACGCCTAGAGCAAGTAAAGCTAATCCGAAACCTGTAATTACAAACCATAGAACACTTACACCGGTTGTAGCAAGAACACCCCGAGAAGTGGCATTATCAGAAGATGATTCGTTTTCAAGTGAACTATCATCAGTAGACGAGGCAGTGGAAGTATTCATTCCGTCTTTTCTTGCACTTATTGAGTGAGTTTCATTTGTGCCCAAAGCTTCCTTGCCATCAGTGCCCACCGACATGCCTCGATCATTATTACTGGTTCCCTTAAGGGCATCTTTGTTTGATGTAGTTTCACCAAGAGATGGTTTGTCCTTGTTGGTGTCAATGTTTTTGTTGTCACTTACATCAGTGTTTCCTGTTCCGGTATCATCACCTGTGCCATCTGTTCCAGCACCACTAGCACCTGTGCCGTTTGTTCCAGCACCATCAGTACCTGTACTACCTGCTCCAGAGCCAGTACCTGTGCCACCTGTTCCGGCACCTGTGCCACCTGTTCCAGTACCTGTGCCACCTGTTCCGGCACCTGTACCATCTGTTCCGGCACCTGTACCACCTGTTCCAGTACCTGTGCCACCTGTTCCAGTACCTGTGCCACCTGTTCCGGCACCTGTGCCACCTGTTCCAGAATCATTACCTGTGCCACCTGTTCCGGCACCTGTACCACCTGTTCCAGTACCTGTGTCACCTGTTCCAGTACCTGTGCCACCTGTTCCAGTACCTGTGCCACCTGTTCCAGTACCTGTATCACCAGTTCCAGTACCTGTGCCACCTGTTCCAGTACCTGTGCCACCAGTACCACCAGTTCCAGGACCATTACCAGTACCACCAGTTCCAGTACCACCAGTTCCAGCACCATCAGAACCAGAAACATCACCCATCACACCATCACCAGAAGAATCCTTACCCAAACCAGTCTCAAAATCCTTCGGATTACAAACAGGATTACCACCAGAAACCTGAGACTCCAAAGTCTTCTCCAAAGAAGCATCCGTCAAATTCTTACCCTTAGGCTGAGCAACATACGACTTGCCAGCCAACGCATTAGCCACAGACTCAGCCAACCAATCCTTAGCATACGCAGCAGCAGGCTTATTATTAATCTCCGTACTCGACCAATAACTACCATGCGCATCAGCAAACGAACCAAAGAAACCAAACTGCGACTCAAACGACTTCAAATCATTTTTAACATCATACCCAATCAAAGAAGCAACAGAATCAGTAATACGAGGAACCAACCTTTCACCAAGAATACCCAAACCACCATCAATAATCTTCTTAACAATGATCGTTTTATTAGCCAAAGCCAACGCCTCATCCAAATTACTCACCCCAAAATAAGAAGGAATGGAATCAACCAAAGGCTGAGCACCAATACGAATCTGATCCCTAATAGGACCCGGAGCCTGATTATACAACTTCGTCAAACTCGCCAAATTCAAATTATTCGTAACCATAGTAGGCACCGTATAAAACAACAAGCCCTTAGCAATAGACCCAAGAGCCTCACCAAGACTCGTATCCCCACACACACTCGTAGTCGTCCGAACAATATCAACAAACTCCCGCACCATATCAATAGCAGCAGGAATATCAGCAGGCCCCAAATTAGCAACCAAAGCAGCCTCACCAGCAAGCTGCTGAACACGCTGAATATTACCAGTCTGAGCAGCCTGAATACCACCCTTATCCGTAAACGTCTTCACAGCAGCCTGAATACGATCACCCAAACTAGAATCAAACCTAGCAACACTACTCTCCTTCATCGCATAATCAGCCATCGCCCTCAAATACGAATTCGGCGGAGCAGAACACGCCAAATCATCCTCAGTACACAAAGACAACACCTTGCCGTACATACCCTCAAACCTACCAGGTCTCTCACCAGTCCAACCAATACGATCAGACAACGCACCAGAAGCAGGAGAAATAATCTCAAAATTCTTACCCATCACACCCGGAGGAACAGGACCATACAACGTAGACGGAGTACCCGTATACGACTCATATGCAGAATTACTCGAACGGCCAGGATCAGCAATCAACACAACAGACACAACATCATCAGGAGTAACACCAGCAACCTTACCCGCAGAAATATCACGAGCAACATCACCCGCAACAGAAGCACCCTGCGAATAACCAGAAATCACAAACTTCGTATTAGGACAAGCCCTCTTATACTCAGACATATGACGCTCAGCATTAGCAACACCAGCAGCAATAGACTTACCGAAACTCACCTGCTCCTTACCACCATCCATACCTAAAAGACCCCAGAATGCAGAAATAGCACCAACAGAAGCAGGATAATTATTATTCCACTCGGAAACCTTATCCTTTCCGAATTTAGACTGCAAGAAAGGAGCATAATCAGGGTCATAATTTCTAGCCTCAGTAGACGCATTACTTGAAGAGGCACCCGTACCCATAGTCGCAACAGAATGGATCGGGGTACAAGACTGAGCCTGAGCAGCACCAACATTACCTGACACAACAGGAACAGCACTAACAGCCAAAACGGAGGCGGCTACCGCTGACGAAACTCTCAAACCAAAGGGATTCAATTTACGCATAGAAACTCCAAAATATTTAGATTAACACACCAAGACTACCACCAAACTCACAACAAACTATAAGCAAAAAAACAAATTTGTTAATCAATTTACAACCAAATCCAACCGCCTCAACCCTACAGCCCGAGAAATCTCATCCTGCAACCGAGCCTTCGTAAACAACTCAGGATCACGAATCCCCAACACCCGAGCATAATCACACTGCCTCTCAGTCGGAGCAACATTCACAAACTGCGACTTCGACCTCAACGGCAAATCACCAAACCCACGTGCCAACCCCTCAGCCGCCACCAAAGCATCCTCACGAGAAAAATGCTCCGACACAAAACGACCCAACAACTCACCCCGAACCGTCACCCACCCAACAAACCACAACCCATCATCACGCTGCCTCAAAAACACAAACCTCTCCTTACCAGGCAAAAACAATGTACCCGCATCAGTCTGCAACCACCTAGGCGTCCGCTTCGAACCCTTCGGATCAAACAAATCAACCTCCTCAACCTGCAACACACCAAACCTCTGATTCCTAGGACGAACCCCCGACTCCTCAACCTCAGGCTCATCCACCACATCACCCTCAGGATTAACAAACTCCACCCCAAAAGCATCATCCACCCGAGACAAATCCATCAACGACAAACTACGCGTATGCCCCGCCAAATCCAACACCAAAGCCTCACGCTTCTCCACACCAGACGCAGGATCAACATAAAGACGCAAAGCACGACCCACCTGCTGAGAATGCAACGACTTCGACCTCGTCGGACGAGCCATCACAACACAATCACACCGAGGAAAATCAGCCCCCTCAGTCAACACCGTCACAGTTACCATAGAATGCAACTCCCCAGAATTAAAACGATCATACACACCCTGACGCTCATCCGCACTCATAGACCCAACAACAACCTCAGCAGGCATCCCCGCCTCACTCAAACCCTCAGCCAAAGAATACGCATGATCCACACCAGCAGCGAACACAATACACGCCCTATCTCGACAATGCGTCTCCATCGCAGTCACAGTAGACTGCACTGAAGCCATCATAGCCTCCTCCAACTCAGACCTAACATACTCACCCGCCTCAACACGAACATCAGACAAATCAATAGAATCACACACCACAACCAACCCACGCGGACGCACCAAAAACCCATTTTCAATAGCCCAAATCAAATCCTTCTCATACACAGGATTCCACAACGAGTCAAGACCCCCGTCACTACGCCACATCGTCGCAGTAAACCCCACTACAGGAGTAGGATCAACCACATCAAAAGCACCCAACTCCGCTAACACACCCCGATACGTCTCAGCCGCATAATGATGACACTCATCCACCAACACCGCCTGAACATCACCAATCTCCGCCAAGTGCTGCAAAGAAGAAGCCAGAGTTTGCACACTTGCCACCAACACATCGCAATCATACTCACGAGTCTGAGCCTTCACCGTTCCCACACTAATTGAATCATCCAGCTGATGGACAGCCCTTTTTAGCTGTTTCAACAACTCACCCCTATGTGCTAAGACAACAATCTTGCCCTCCCCATCACGCTCATGCAATCGCCTTACAATCTCGCCCATGGTCACAGATTTTCCAGCACCCGTCGGCAAAATAACAGCAGGAGGAGGAAACACACCCTCATCCCACGCGTCGAAAACAGCATCAACAGCCTCAATCTGGTAACTACGTAACTTTAAAGACATTTTTCATCACACTCATCGTACGGGATAACACAAAAAGTATAGCAACACCAACACCCCAAACATCACCTAACCGGATTTAACTACTAAAAACTTTTAGACCAGACTTAAAACTCTCAACACACGGAAACGTAAACGCACCCACATGACCCACCTCCGCACACATCACTGCAATAAACCTCCCATCAGGAAGCTCTCCCACAAACATCCGCACCCCATTGTCAAGTAGCACCAATACCTGATTCTCATCGACATCAGTAAAAACAATTACCACAGAGTTATCCACAGCCCAATGGAGTACTTTAGCTAGTCGAGAAGAAATAGTTGTCGCAGTTCCCATATCCTGTCCTTCGAGTTGAAATAATTTTTATTCACAGCTTGTGGAATTTTGACACAAAACATGATACCACAATAAAAACGCAACTGCTGAACAAAAATAACGCAAAAACACATCGCCCACCAACAACAAAACATCAACATGCTATTCTTAACAAAACCAACAAGAAAGGAAAAACCCATGACAACTCCACAACCCACATACACACTCACCACCGGAGTTTACGTAGACGAAGAAAACGACACGCTCAACACCTCACTCGAAGTAAGCAACCCAGATGTCGAATACCACGAAGTACTAGCAGCCACCGTACACGTACTCCTCAACGTACTACTCCTCGCAGACCCCCAAGACTACAAAACACTATCCCAAAAAGTCATCGACAACATCCAAGAAACATTCACCGAAGAAAACATCCAAACCGCAATCAACGCACGAAACGAGAACTAAAATGACAAACCCCACCATACCAACACAAACCCTCGACCCAAACGACTTTGACCTCACCCTCATCATCGGACGTCACATCGAAGGCGACCACAAAGACACACACCTCTTACCAGTAGGAGCCTGGACATACGGAGACATGGTAGATGTTCTAATAGATGCACTTGTATGGGCACTTGACGAAATGCCGACAAAACAAGACCAAGCAAAATTTACTGACGATATCCTTCGTAGAATTAGAACAGGCTCCGAAAACATTATGAGCAAAAACTAGAAAACTCCCTCATTCAAGGAGGGAGTTTCAACTTATATCACAACGTTAATTGCTTGGGCTCCATTTAGTATAACTTACTTTTTCCCCGTCTGTCCTATCCTCAGCACTTTCACTGTTGAAAACATACTCATTTTGAACAATATCGCTAGGATATACCCCTTCTCCATCACTATCATCAACACTTCCATCCTTTCCATGCACCAGGTTAGACACATCAAGTAACCCGACACCAAAAATGTCACTCTCTACAATGGGAGAAACAGTATCCTCCTTGGAATCAACCACAGCTAAAGGACGCAGACTCTCTGAACGGTAATTGTTAAGATAATGTGCCTCTAGCCTCAATGGGGCAGGTTGTAGAGGAACCATTAAATCTTCATTATCGTCCTCGTCAGTATCATTATCATTTACAGTAAAAGAATCAAGTTTAAAATCTTCAACAAGGTCTGCACTATCTTCCTCATTGTTTGTCTCCGAGACTAAACTTTCGTCACTATCCATCTCCTCATATTCAGAAATACCATCAAACTGATACTCATTGGTCAAAGGAGGGATAGCATCGCCTACATCACCAGGTTCAATATAGTCCGCATTTGCGATCTTAAGGCCCTGATTTTCTTCAAGGTTGATACTTATATCGTCGACACCATCTCCATTGTCTCCATCTTCTTCATTTTGGTATCTTTTAGCCTCAACATTAGAATGCCCATCCTCATAAGTCTCATCGACCGCGTAGGTATCCACGGGCAAATTGTCTAAGGAAACTATATTGTCATCCAGATAGCTCGAATCTTCTTCCGTCACATAGTCCTCTTCCGTATGAGGGGATTCGTGACTATCGTCAATGCTTTCCTTATTCTCGCTACGAATAACTTCAATATCTTCGATGTCTTCGGTCACATTAGAAAATGCAGACTTAACCTTATCTAAAAAACCCATTTAGTTTCCTTTCCTTGTCTGTTTTTAAGTAGTCTACCTTGCTAACTTCTTTAACGTGGCGAACAGCCCCATGCCTAGAAGGAATCTTTGCCAACCTCGCTAAGGAATTCAATCTCAAATTGCACAATATCGAAACCGGAACACTGAAACACGCAACACTGAAACACGCAACACTGAAACACGCAACACTGAAACACGCAACACTGAAA
>ERZ1029858.133-NODE-133-length-26259-cov-133.196955_pt1 | contig 26259 bp, 22 predicted proteins | sample MGYA00519237_ERZ1029858 | MGnify/ENA primary metagenome ERZ1029858 (study PRJEB33666, sample SAMEA4610919) | skin metagenome | biome: Human-associated habitat; feature: Malodor aspect; material: skin | place: Philippines | collected 2015-08 ...
ACCTTTTGTTGAACATACAAATAAAGTTGAAGACAGTAAAACATTTATTCAGTCGGCTTTACAACAATTTGCGCGTGGAGATGGATTTCCATATCCCCTTTAGTAGCGATTTTCTAACAATATATAATTAATTATATATGAATTAAGAATAATGATTTTAATAATTAAAAAAGACATATTAATTAGAAATAGTTTAAAAATTAGATTTCAATCAATTAATTAAAACAGGTTAGACTATTAATTTAGACTAACCTGTTAAAAGTAACAAAATTAAGAATATATTAAAACTTGTGTAATTAGTAAGCCTCCACCAAATATTAAAACAAACGCGACAACAGGCCATACGAAACGTAACCAGTGTGAGTAGCGCATGTTTAACATTTGAAGTGTTGCCATTACAAGTCCAGTAGGCGCTAAGAACAACATTGCATATTGACCAAATTGATATGTTGTAACAATAACAAATCTTGGTATACCTACTGTATCAGCTAATGGTGCAAAGATTGGCATAGATAGTACTGCTAATCCAGATGAGGATGGAACGATAAATCCTAAACAGAAAAAGATAAAGAGTAGAACAATGATAAATAATGGACCACTCATATTTTCTACGATAGATGATGAGAAGTTCAAAATTGTATCAGAAATCATTCCTTCATTAAGTACTAAATTGATACCTCGAGCTAAGCCAATAATTAAAGATACACCAACTAAACTTGACGCACCATTAACGAATGCGTCTACAGTACCTTTTTCTCCTAATCCGTATTTACCAGTACCAGCAATAAACATGATAATGATGGTAAAGATTAAGAATGCAGATGCCATGATTGGAAACCACCAACCCTGTGTCATCACACCCCAAACCATAATCGGGAACGGTAAAACAAAAAGTGTAAGAATGATTTTTTTACGAAGTGAAAACGTAGATGAACTATTATTATTCATTACAGACCATTGCTTTTCAAATTCTTTTTTATCTTCATAAGCGTATGAAGCTTTAGGATCTTTTTTAATTTTTTTACAATACCAGAATAAATAACCAACTACAAAGATAGCACCGACTATACAAGCCCCTATTCTCCAATATAATCCATCTGTAAAAGTTGTACCTGCTGCATTTGAAGCAATAACAACTGAGAATGGGTTGATTGTTGAGAATGTACTACCAATTGAGCTTGCTAGGAAAATTGCACCAACTGAGACGATAGAATCATATCCAAGTGCAATAAAAATTGGCACTAGTACAGGATAAAATGCGACGGCTTCTTCTTCAATACCACAAAGTGTACCACCCAGAATCATTAAAATTGAAACGAACGCAATTAACATAAATTCATGACCTTTAGTCTTTTGTGTTAAAGCTAATAATCCAGACTCGAACGATCCACTTGCTTGAACAACACCGATGAGTCCACCTAGTACAAGAATGAATACCATAATATCTACAGCTTCAATCGTTCCTTTTACCATACTACCGGTAATTTGATCTAGACCAGCGGGATGTTGTTTTAATCGTTCATAAGTATTAGGAATAGAAACAGGTTTGTTAATAGCACCTGATTTAAATTGTTCAATTTTTATTTTTACTCCCATTTTATTGAGTTCTTTTTGTGTTCCAGGAACTTTTTTAACTTGATTATGTGGATTAACTATTTTCAACTCTTGAGATGAAGGCTCATAAGAGAGCTTTGAATAAGCTCCAGCGGGAATAATCCAAGTTGCAATTACAGCTATGACAGTTAATATAAAAAGAATCATAAATGCTCCTGGCATTCTGAAGCTAAAACGCTTTTTCTTTTTGTTTTTATTGATTACTTGGTCCAACAGTTTCATCTCCTTCAACAACTAACGTATGATGTAAAACCACTTAATAATAAAAGAACAAAAGAGCCTCCTGGGGATATAGGCTCTTTTGTTTGTAGCAAAATGGAGTTATAGTATTATAATTTTAATTTTTAATTAATGTTCCAATTTTGCCGTCTAATGCGTCTCCTAATCCTGCTAGAGAGGTAATTAAAACACTGCCTTTAGTATTTTTTTCAAGAAATTGAAGTGCTGCTTCAACTTTTGGAAGCATACTACCTTTAGCAAATTGACCATCAGCAATATGTTTTTTAATTTCATCAACAGTTACTTCACCAAGACCTTCTTGGTTTTCTTTTCCGTAATTGATGTAAACATAATCTACAGCAGTTAAGATAATGAGTTGATCAGATTGTAAATGTGCTGCTAATAAAGCGCTCGTTTTATCTTTATCTATAACTGCATCAACGCCTTTATAACTGTTATTTTCTTTAACTACTGGAATACCGCCACCGCCGGCTGCGATAACTAGTGTTCCATGTGTGATTAATGTTTCAATACTATCTAATTCAACTATATTTATAGGTTGAGGAGATGGAACGACACGACGATAACCGCGTCCAGAATCTTCTACGAAAGTATAACCTTTTTCTTCCATAGTTTTATCGGCTTGCTCTTTTGTATAAAATAATCCTATTGGTTTCGTTGGTTTATGAAATGCAGTGTCATCTTTAGAAACTTCAACTTGTGTTACTAATGTGACCACTTCTTTATCAATACCTAATGCATGTAATTCATTTAGCAAACTTTCTTGCATTTGATAGCCAATATAAGCTTGACTCATAGCTCCGCATTCAGGGAAAGGGAATGGAGGACCTTGTTTGTTCTCAGCAGCATAGTTTAAACCTAAGTTAATACTTCCAACTTGTGGACCGTTACCATGACTAATTACAATTTCATATCCTTTATTAATTAAACTTACTAGAGATTTAGCTGTACCTTGTAATAAATCTAATTGCTCTTTAGGAGATTGTCCTAAGGCATTTCCCCCTAAAGCTACGACGATTTTAGACATTGTATCTCCACCTTTCATTTATTCTCCCAAAGTTGCTACCATAACTGCTTTTATTGTATGTGCTCTATTTTCTGCTTCTTGGAAAACAACTGATTGTTCACTTTCAAATACTTCATTTGTTACTTCCATTTCAGTTAGACCATATTTTTCTTGAATTTGTTTACCGATTATTGTTTCAGTATCATGGAATGATGGTAAGCAATGTTCAAAAATTGTATGTGGATTACCTGTTTTTTTCATTAATTCTTTAGTTACACGGTATGGTTCTAATAATTTGATACGTTTTTCCCAAACTTCATCAGGTTCACCCATAGATACCCAAACATCTGTGTAAATTACATCAGATCCTTTGACACCTTCATCAATATCGTCAGTTATAAGGATTTCACCACCGTTTTTTTCAGCTATATCATTACAACGATTTAATAATTCATCAGTTGGATTTAGCTCTTTAGGACATACGAGATGGAAAGTCATGCCCATGATTGCTGCTCCTTGCATTAAGGCATTTGCAACGTTATTACGTCCATCTCCAACATATGTGAAGTTAATTTCATTATATGGCTTTTTCAATACTTCTTTAGCTGTTAAAAAATCAGCAAGTACTTGTGTAGGATGATCTTCGTCAGTTAAACCATTCCATACTGGCACTCCAGAATATTTTGCTAAGTCTTCTACTACTCGTTGTGAGAATCCTCGATATTCTATACCATCATACATTCCGCCTAATACACGAGCTGTATCTTTAGCAGATTCTTTTTTACCCATTTGAGAACCTGTAGGTCCAAGATACGTCACATGTGCACCTTGATCATAAGCGGCTGTTTCAAATGCACATCGTGTACGTGTTGAATCTTTTTCAAAAAGTAGAGCGATATTTTTACCTTTCATTTTTTGTTGTTCTATTCCTGCATATTTTGCGCGTTTAAGATCTTCAGATAAATTAAGTAAAAATTCCATTTCTTTTTGTGTAAAGTCTAACAAAGTTAAAAAGCTTCTATTTCTTAAATTTTTCATTTTGAATATCTCCTTTTAAATTAATAGTTACTTTTTTATAATCCAATTTCTTTTATCTTGATATATAATATTTTCCATTTTTAATTCTCTAATTATTTCACCAGTAGTTTTTCTGTTAAGTCCAGATAAATTACTTATTAATTGAATAGTCATAATTTGTTTTAATTCATAGAATTCTCCATTATCATCTCCAATTGAAAGGCATAAAATTCGTAGTATTCTTTCAATTCTTTCTTTAGCTGAATTAGCTCTTAATGCCATAATATATTCTACTTGAAATTGAATAGTCTCATTAAGTTTCTTGAAGAGACTTTCAAATATTTCATTATGCTTTCTACATAAATACTCAAGTAAAACTTTCGGTAAAGTTAATATTTTACAATCTGTCAAAGCTGTACATATTTCATATGGTGCAGGGGTTTTATAAAATATGAAGTTCATTGGAAATATATTTTCATCTTTACTTAATCTTAAATAATTGTCACCAGTAATATTAGAACATTCATGTAAAATACAACCATTTACTAAAAAGTATACAAATTTTATTTGATCAGTTGAATGATATATGACTTGTCCTTTTTTATATTGATAAAGTGTAAAATCCTCTTTATAAGGTCTAATAATACTAACAGGAATATTTAAGTATGATGCTAATTGTTTAAGATTATTATCCAATTCATATTCTGAATTTTTAATATAAATATTTTCTTCATACATAACTATAAGCCCCTTAAAAATTGCTTCGTTTTAATCATAACTTAAAACACAGAAATACTACCTGTAATCAAACGAATTAGTCCTATTATTGCAAGTACAATAATGAATATGAATAACGTATAATCTAATTTTGTCAAATTTTTATTATTATCTTTTTGTACGTAGCTGTATACGAATAATCCAGGTATATATAACAACATCGTTAATAGTAAATAATCTAATCCAGCTGCATAAACCAACCAAATTGTATAAATAGATGCAATAATTCCTATTATCCATTGTTTCAAACTAGCTTTAGATTTATTTTGGATAGTATATTTGACCTGGTAAAAAGCACTGAATGTATATGGAATTAAGATTGCACTTGAAGCAAGTGAAAACGCAAACTGATAGGCGCTATCTGTAAACAACATACTAATTAAAAATAACTGGACTAGTATATTTGTAATAATTAAAGCGTTGACCGGAGCTTTATTTTTATTTTCTTTAGCAAACCATTTCGGGAATAGTCCATCTTTAGCTACAATAAAAGGTAATTCACCAGCTAGTAATGTCCATCCCAACCAAGCTCCTAAAACAGAGATAATTAAACCTATATTAACTAGTACTGAACCCCAATGACCTACAATATGTTCTAATACTTGTGCCATTGATGGATTAGCAAGTTTTGAAATTTGGTTCTGTTGAATTACACCTTGGGCTAGTACAGTCATTAAGAAATAAATGACTAGTACAGAAATCAAACCAATAACGGTAGCAGTTCCTACATCTTTTTTAGACTTTGCACGTCCAGAAAAGACAACGGCTCCTTCAATCCCAGTGAATACCCACACAGTTACTAACATAGTACTTTTTACTTGTGCCATTGTGTCTCCCCAACTAAAAACACCAACACTTCCGCTAGTCATACCATAAAAACCAGATTTAAAAGTACTGAAGTTGAATACAACTATCATGCATATAATAACTAGAAATATAGGTATTAATTTAGCTACTGTAACAATACTATTTATAAACGCTGCAGTTTCTACACCTCTAAGTATTAAAAAATGTACACCCCATAATAAAATTGATGCTATGATAATACTTGGAAGTGTGTTACCACCTTTAAATATAGGGAAAAAGTTACCCACAGCTGACATTAATAGGGTTGCATAAGCCACATTACCTAGAAATGCTGCAAACCAATATCCCCAAGCACTTGAAAAACCAATAAAATCTCCAAACCCTGTTTGAGCATAACTATAAATTCCTCCATCAAGATCTGGTCGCTCATTAGTTAAATTTTGAAATACGAAAGCAAGAGAAATCATACCAATAGCAGTTATTATCCAACCTATAATTATTGCAAGTCCACCAGCTTGGCCACCCATATCTGAGATGATATTGAATGCACCACCGCCTATCATAGAGCCTATGACTAAACCAATTAAGGAAGTTTTACCTAATTTATTATCCATATTAATCTCCCCTAATAAGGGTGGTAAAAATCTTGTTATTTGATTTAATGAATGAATTACTTGTGACTTTTACCACCTTTCAAATTTAAATATCTTCTCTAAATAACGGCTGACTCATACATCTTGGACCTCCACGTCCACGTACAAGCTCACTACCAGTAATTTCAATCACTTTAATTCCTTTGTCGCGTAAAAGTTGGTTTGATACATAGTTGCGATCGTATGTCACCACAACCCCTGGTCGAATACATAATGTGTTTGAGCCATCATTCCATTGTTCACGTGCACCATCAATAACATCGCCATTACCTGTTGGAATAAAGTCCACTTTTTCTACTTCTAGAACTTCAGCAAGTGTTTTACGTAACTTGCTAGAACGAGTAATTTTTATATCGTCCTTACCATCATTTTGTTCTATAGTAAATATATTCATATTATTTTCTTCTTTAAATATTGCTGCATGTACTGTAAACTTATCGTAGTCAATCATAGTTAGTACTGTATCTAGATGCATAAATGTACGTGTATTAGGTATTTCAATAGCTACGATTTTTTTAAAACTTGTGTTTGCATCTTTGAAAATATTACGTGCTAACTTTTCTATTGCTTGAGCTGATGTACGTTCTGATATACCAATAGCTAAAACATCTTTAGATAATACTAATTCATCTCCACCTTCAATATTAAATGGTGAGTTACGATCTAACCATACTGGCACATCTTTATCTTTAAATCTTGGATGATGTTTCAGTATATATGTCATAAAAATAGATTCTCTACGTCGTGCTCTCCAATACATTCTGTTAATTGTCATTCCTCTACCAATTGAAGCTTGGGGATCTCTTGTAAAATAAAGGTTGGGCATTGGATCTAAGTAAAATGGATATCTATCATCCATATACTCTACTAAATGAGTTGTTTCAAGTTGAATTTCTTCTTTACGTACGCCAGCCATGATTTTATTAATAAGCTCTTGGTCAGATAACTTTGAAAAGAATTCTTTAATTTCAGTTTCATGACCCAGTATTGTCTTTTTAGATTCTGCTAATATGTCGTTTATGAAGTTCTCGCGTACTTCTGGCTCAGTAATAGATTCTGCTGCAAGTTTTTCTAAATAAACTACTTCGATTCCTTCATCTCTCAAAGTTTGAGCAAATTTGTCATGCTCTTCTTGTGCAACTTTTAAGTAGGGAATATCATCGAATAATAAACCACTTAAATGATCAGGTACTAAATTTTCTAATTCTTTTCCTGGTCTTTTTAACAACACAGTTTTCAATTTGCCTATTTCACTATTTACTTGAATGGGTCCTTGTACCATTTCAACTTCCTCCTTTGATTTATTACATTTACATTATAAAGCGCTTTCAAAAAGTATTGTGTGATTTAATTCACAATTATTTAGGGAGTTTTTCCACATATATAGATTTATTCAATGCAAAATTTTGTATAAATATATACTTCTTTACTAAATAATAGTGAAAAATTGAAAAATCTAGTAATGAAATATTATCTTATTTGAATAAAAAAGTTTTTTATTCATTTTTTTGTATTAGTAATCATTCCTATATACTTAATTTTGAAGAGAATAATTGATAATAAATAAATTGTGCCATTTCACTAGATGATGTCAAAATCATTAAGTTATCATTGCCTCCAATAGTTCCTAGTATTTCTTTTAATTGTAATTGATCTATGTAATAACCTATACTTTGAGCAAATCCAGGGGACGTTTTTATTAAAATATAGTTACTTAGTATTGTGATTTTAAGAATTTCATCACTTAATGTTTCTAATTGTTTTTTCGCGTTTAATTGGTACGTTCGATTTATTTTTTTGTAAATATACTTTTTGTTTTTAGTAGGAATTTTGTAAATTCCTAATTCCTGTAAATCCTGAGAAATAGTAGTCAAGCTATAACAAACTCCAAAATGTTTTTTCATGTAGTCTAATATTTGTTTTTTTGTATTAAATTGATTCTGTTTTATAATAGTTAATATAAGATTTAAACGTTTTTCTTTTTCCATTTTTATTACTCCTTTATTATTTGTTATATGTAATAGGGTTTAAATAACTGTATAAGAGTTACTTGTAAATTTCGATGTATAAGTATTTCGAAATAGCAGGATGTTTTAATAATCTTTTATATAATACTAACTTTTATAATACAATACTTAATGTTTTTTGTAATTTCACTGCATTTTACTTAAAGTAGAGATTGAAAAAATTCTTGAATTACTGAATAGTAAATAATTAAAATGGAAACTATGTGTTTATAAGTAGATTGTTTTACGGTTAAAAGAAATGGATGATTATCTAAGATTATATTCAAAATAATTTGTATGATAATAGGAAATATAAAGAGTATGTAATAAAAACTAGTCAAATTGAGATGGTTTGAAATTAAGTTTACTATGTATAAATAAAATGATCACAATATCTTATCAAAGAAATTTGATTAAATGAATTGAAAAATGAAAAAATTAATGAATAAAAGATATGGAAGTACTCATTGAAACATATTGGAAAGATACTCTAGTTTTTATGACTTAAATTAACATTACAAGTTAAGTAATTTTTAGTAAAATTATTAGTTGGATTTACAGATAAAAAATAATAAATATACTATATTTTAAAAAAGTTCGTTATTTATCTAGTATAAAATAACGCGTCCAATATTAATTATTACTAAATTTTGATATATTTAAAGAAAGATTAAGTTTAGGGTGGATGAATGAATGGCTTATCAGAGTGAATATGCATTAGAAAATGAGGTACTTCAACAACTTGAGAGTTTAGGATACGAACGAGTGAACATACATAACGTTGAACAATTACATGATAATTTTCGTACTATAATTAATGAACGTCATAAGGATAAATTAAATGGGAAACCGCTGACGGATCGTGAGTTTGAACGTTTAATGACAGGGATTAACGGTAAGTCTGTCTTTGACAGTGCGATGCAATTACGCGATCGTTATGTACTAAAGAGAGATGATGATACGGATCTTTACATAGATTTCATAAACTTAAAGCAATGGTGTCAGAATAAATTCCAAGTAACCAATCAAATCAGTGTGAAAGATAAGTACAAAAGCCGTTATGATGTGACAATTTTGATTAATGGTTTGCCATTAGTTCAAATAGAATTGAAGCGTAGTGGGGTAGCGATTACGGAAGCATTTAATCAAATTGAGCGTTATCGTCGTCAAAACTATACGGGTTTATTCCGATACATACAATTATTTGTCGTTAGTAACAAAATGGAAACACGTTACTACGCCAATAGTGATCGTGAAATCTTTAAGGGACAAATGTTTTATTGGAGTAATGAACAAAATGAGCGTATTAACTATCTTAAAGACTTTATTGAAGATTTCTTAGAACCATGTCACATTGCTAAGATGATTAGTCGTTATATGGTCGTCAATGAAACAGATAAAATTCTAATGGCCTTACGTCCTTATCAAGTCTATGCGGTTGAGGCTATTTTAAATCGTGCGTTAGAAACAAATAACAATGGTTACATTTGGCATACCACAGGTAGTGGTAAAACGCTGACTTCATTTAAAGCGAGTCAATTATTATCGCAAGAAGAAAATATTAAAAAAGTGATTTTCTTAGTCGACCGTAAGGACTTAGATAATCAAACGTTAGCTGAATTTAATAAATTCCAAGAAGACTCGGTTGATTTTACGGATAATACACGTAAATTATTGAGACAGTTAGCTGATCCAACTTTGCCTTTAATTGTAACGACGATTCAAAAAATGGCGAATGCAGTGAAGTCCAATCACTCAGTAATGGAATCGTATAAACAAGATAAAGTGATTTTTATTATTGATGAGTGTCATCGTACGCAATTCGGAGATATGCATCGTTTGATTAAGCAGCATTTTGAAAATGCACAGTATTTCGGATTTACGGGGACACCACGTTTTGAAGAAAACAAGAGTCAGGATGGGCGTGCTACAGCGGACATTTTTGATACATGTTTACATCACTATCTCATTAAAGATGCTATTAGAGACCATAATGTGCTTGGATTTTCCGTTGAATATAATCAAACATTTAATTCCCATGACGATTTAGATGAAGAGTATATTTCTAAAATTAATACGTCGGAAATTTGGATGGCAGATGAACGTATTGAAGCTGTTTGTCGACATTTGATTTCAAATTATTACAAGAAAACAGATAACGGAAACTACATGTCTATGTTTGCGGTTCAAAGTATTCCAATGGCGATTAAATATTATGACACATTCCAAAGACTAAAAAACGAAGGTGTTCATGATTTAAATGTTGCAACCATTTTTACGTATCAGGCTAATGAAGATGCACAAGAGGATGACAATCATGTTCATTCAAGAGAAGTTCTCGATCGCATTATGAATGATTATAATCAAACATTTAAAACGAACTATAATACGGATAATTTCGAAGGCTACTTTTCTGACGTATCTAAGCGTATGAAAGAAGTGGTTCGTGATGAGAAAATTGATATTCTTATCGTTGTTAATATGTTTCTTACAGGTTTTGACAGTAAGAAACTGAATACCCTTTACGTCGATAAGAACTTGAAACATCATGATTTAATTCAAGCCTATTCAAGAACGAATCGTGTTGAAAAAGAACGTAAGCCTTACGGTAATATTGTATGTTATCGTGATTTGAAAAAACAAACAGATGAAGCCATTGAAATTTTCTCACAAACTGACAACACAGATACAGTGTTAAGTTTATCTTACGAAGAATATTTAGAAAATTTCAAAGATATCTTACAAGACGTTTTTCAATTAGCACCAACACCTTTAGATGTTGATAAACTAGAGGCTGAGGATTTAAAAAAAGAATTTGTCATTTCGTTCCGTGACTTATCGAATACTTTAATTAAATTAAAAACCTTTGATGAATTTCAATTTACGAAAAACGAACTTGGCATTTCAGAACAAACGTATGAAGATTATAAAGGAAAATACTTAAATATTTATGAAGAAGTCATGCGTGGTAAAAAAGTGGATAATGAAGAAGCTGTTTCCGTTTTAGATGATATTGATTTCCAAGTTGAATTAATGCGTAATGATTTGATTAATGTGAAGTATATTATGGATCTCATTGGTCAAATTAATCTATCTGATGCAAAAGCACGTGATGAAAAACGTCATCAAATTCATAAGTTATTAGATAAAGCCGATGATCAACAATTACGTTTGAAAGCTGATTTGATTCGTAGCTTCTTAGATAAAGTTGTGCCGTCACTAAAAGAAGATTCCGATATTAATGAAGCCTATTATGAATTTGAAGACAAAGAAAAAACGAAAGAAATTGATGCATTTGCAGAACAAAAAGCTTTTTCTGCTATGTTACTTAACGAAGCTGTTAATGAGTATGAATATAGTGGTAATATTGATCGTAAATCTATCGGTCAAAATATTTCAGAACCTTTTATGAAACGTAAACGAAAAACCGACCAAATTATACAGTTTATTGAAGATACCGTTGAAAAATATGGAATGGTTGAATAAATTTTACAAAAATCCTTGTATTTTTTCTTTACTACAAGGATTTTTTGTTATATACTCAATTTGTAGTAATAAAAAAATACAAATAAGAAGGTGAGTCAAATATCTCAATTATTTACGTTTCATAATGGTTCTTTAATCAATCGACTTGAGACTGTAGAAACTTCTCAGGGTATAACATTACCTATCTATGATCAACGTATGATGGAGTTTGATGATGGAGTGTTTCAACCGACAACACATCAACCTAAGAAGGTAACCTTAAGCACAACACATCAAGCCAAGATGGTTCATACGGGTGATATCGTGATTAATATGATGACGAGTGAGTGTGTCATTGTGAGTCAACAACATCATGAAAGTATTCTCCCTTATAATTATACACATATTGAGATTGATACAGCACACATCGATGCTAATTATTTTGTCTATTGGATGAATGCTTCATCTCAAGCGAAGAGTCAGTTAAATCAATTTAAGCAAGGGGGTTCCTTAGTTAAAAAATTAACGTTGAATCAACTTAAACAACTTAAGATGGCTCTACCCCCATTAGAACAACAACAACGTATAGGAAAACTTAATGAACGACGTAGACATTTAAAGTATTTACAAGCGAAACGAACTTATTTGATGGACCAATTTTTATCAGAATATTTATTTAAGGAGGGCATTTAGATGTCAACAACAGAAAAACAAAGACAACAACAAGCCGAATTACAAAAGAAATTATGGAGTATTGCGAATGATTTACGTGGAAATATGGATGCAAGCGAGTTTAGAAATTATATTTTAGGACTCATCTTTTACCGCTTCTTATCAGAAAAAACAGAAGAAGAAGTAGCTGAGTTATTAAAGGAAGACAACATTTCATATGCAGAAGCATGGGAAGATGAAGAATATCGCGAAGCGTTACAACAAGAGTTAATCAATTTAATTGGTTTTGTAATTGAACCGCAAGATTTATTTAGTCACCTAATTCAAAAAATTGAAACTCAAACATTTGAAATTGAAGATTTGCATAAAGCAATCAATAAAATCGAAGAATCGACTCGTGGTGAAGACAGTGAAGAAGACTTTGACCATTTATTTGCTGATATGGATTTAAACTCTACACGTTTAGGGAATACCAACGCAGCACGTACGAAACTTATTTCGAAGGTCATGGTTAATTTAGCTACGCTTCCATTTGTGCATAGTGATATTGAAATTGATATGTTAGGAGATGCTTATGAATATTTAATTGGTCAATTTGCCGCCAATGCAGGTAAAAAAGCAGGAGAGTTCTATACGCCACAACAAGTGTCTAAAATTTTAGCTAAGATTGTCACAACGAATAAACCGAACTTAAAAAATGTATATGATCCAACATGCGGTTCTGGTTCATTGTTGTTACGTGTTGGACGTGAAGCCGATGTTCGTTTCTATTATGGCCAAGAATATAACAATACTACATTCAACTTAGCACGCATGAATATGTTGCTTCATGATGTGAACTATACGCGTTTTAAAATAGATAATGATGATACGTTAGAAAATCCAGCTTTTAGAGGCGAAAAGTTTGATGCTGTAGTTGCCAATCCACCTTATAGTGCCAAATGGAGTGCCGATCCATCGTTCTTAGACGATGAACGCTTTAGTGGTTATGGTAAATTAGCACCTAAGTCAAAAGCAGATTTTGCCTTCATTCAACATATGATTCATTATTTAGACGATAATGGCACAATGGCCGTTGTTTTACCTCATGGTGTATTATTCCGTGGTGCAGCAGAGGGCACGATTCGTAAATACTTAATTGAAGAAAAGAATTATCTAGACTCAGTGATTGGATTACCAGCAAATCTATTCTTTGGAACAAGTATTCCAACAAGTATTCTTGTTTTTAAAAAATGCCGTGAAGATAGTGATAATGTATTATTCATTGACGCTTCTCAGTCATTCGAAAAAGGTAAAAACCAAAATCTATTGACAGATGAAGATGTTGATAAAATTGTCACAACATATCGTAATAGAGAAACCATTGATAAGTTTAGCTATGTAGCATCTTTAGATGAAATTAAAGAAAACGACTATAACTTAAATATACCAAGATATGTTGATACATTTGAAGAAGAAGAACCCATCGACCTTGATTTAGTTCAACGACAATTGTCAGATATTGATAAAGAAATAGCTAATGTAGAATCAGAAATCAACGACTATCTTAAAGAACTAGGAGTGTTAAAACATGACTGAACAAACCAATACTCCAGAACTAAGATTTCCAGGGTTTAGAGATGAGTGGAAAGTCACTAAACTTGGGAATATTCTTGAAGACACTAATGTAAAAGAAAATTATAATGTGCCATTATATAGTTTAACAGTTGAAAATGGAATAACTGAAAAAACAGAAAGATATAACAGAGAATTTTTAGTTAAGAAAAATAATAATTTCAAAATCGTAAAACCATTCAATATAGTTTATAATCCAATGAATATAACTTTAGGGGCAATCGATTTACTTTCAATGGATAAAGAAATTAAGGTTTCAGGTTATTACAATGTATTGAGAATTATAAATCAGACAAATCCTTTTTTCTTAATCAACTTATTAAAAACATATAAATCTATACTTCTATTTAAAAAAGTAGCGACTGGGAGTTTAAGAGAAAAGCAAAGAGTACATTTTTCTGAATTTAAAAAATTAAAAAAATATCTACCGTCTTATATAGAACAAGAAAAAATAGGTAGTTTCTTTAGCAAACTCGACCGCCAGATTGAGTTAGAAGAGAAGAAATTAGAATTATTAGAGCAACAAAAGAAAGGATATATGCAAAAATTATTTTCTCAAGAATTAAGGTTTAAAGATAAGAATGGAGATGAGTATCCTAATTGGAATACATCGCAATTAGGAGAAATTACTAAAACATTTAGTGGTGGAACACCAAAATCTAATAATTCCAGTTATTACAATGGAGACATTCCATTTATTAGATCTGGTGAAATTTCTAAGCGGATTACAGAACTGAAAATTACAGAAACTGCTCTTAATAACTCTTCAGCTAAATTAGTTGAAAAGGGAGATTTACTGTATGCACTATATGGAGCTACAAGCGGAGAGGTAGCAATTAGTAAAATTAATGGAGCAATAAATCAAGCAGTATTATGTATAAAATCAGAAGAATCTATAAACTTTTTATTAAACTTTTTGAGATTACAAAAGCAACACATTCTAAAAACGTATATCCAAGGGGGACAAGGTAATCTATCAGCAAGTATAGTAAAAGGAATCACTATTAAATTACCTTGTAGAGAAGAACAAAAAAAGATTGGTAAATTTTTAGATAAAGTTGGAATTTTAATTGAAAAACAATCTACAAAAATTGATTTATTAAAACAACGTAAACAAGGCTTACTACAAAAAATGTTTGTGTAATACTGATAACGACCTATTATGTTAATTGAAAATAGAAAAAACTAAAAAGTAGATTCCCTCTCAACTGAAATTTAACGCTCTAATAATTATTATTTATAATTTAAAGTATTCAAAAATATAATTCAGGAGGAAGCAGAATGGCTATATTTTATGTATATCAAGGTGAAACTTATTTTGATGAACGAGATGGTGGTTTTCTTTGGTCTCCAAAGTTAAATGAAAGTGGTCATCAAAATAGTGGTTATAATATGATGACTAATATAAAAAAAGGTGATTTTATTCTTCATCATCATGAAGGAAAATTAATGGCTATTAGTATTGCTCAAACAGATTATTTTGAGGCTGAAAAACCAGTATATCAAAATAATAAAGGAGCTTCTTGGAATAATGATGGTTATAGAATAAATACTTATTATAATGAGTTTCCTACACCAATTAAGATGGGTGATCATAAAAAATGGTTAGCTTCGCATCATAAAGAAAATAGTGCTTTTACAAGACAAGGAATGGGAAAACAACAATATATGTGTTCAATAGATGATGAGCATGCTTTTTATCTATTGAAGGAAGCAATTAAATTTAATAAAAATACTCAAGTAATTAAATATTTAAATAATGCATTAAAAGATATTGTTGATTATGGTGAATATGAAGAAGAAGAAAAAGGAATTATTGACGATTTAATTGCAAAGAAAGAAGAATTAAAACCTAAATATAGTAATGTACAAAAAGGACAAGAGATGACAGAAACATCTTCTAAGAAAACAAAGAAACCTAAAAGAAATCCTAAAGTTGCAGCTGATGCTCTAGCTCTTGCGGATTATAAATGTGAATATAATGTGAGTGACAGAACATTTGAAAGAAAATCTGGTAAGGGTTATACAGAACCACATCATTTAATACCTATTAGTAAATATAGAGACTTTAATTATACAAAATGTAGTTTAGATGTTATGCAAAATATTGTTTCGCTTTGTAGTCATTGTCATAATTTGCTTCATTATGGGAAATTTAAGGATAAAGAACCTATTTTGGAAAAATTATATAATGAAAGAAAAGATTTATTAACCAGTGTTGGTTTAGATATTACTCTAGAAGATCTCAAACAATATTATAAATAGAATAGTATAAAGAAAATTAATAACAGAATATCCTTTGTTTTATATTAAAAGACGCTCTGTTTAGTTTATTATTTATTAAATCATAATAGTTTATAGATAATCATTTATTAAAAATATAGGAGCATCCTTCACCGTAAAAGTGAAGGATGTTCTAATTTTATTAGAATATAGTTTTCATTTTGATAGATAATGGTTAATAATTGTCTGTAAATCATTATTAAGTACTGTGGTTATAGAGTCATCATTCATAAAATCTTCATAGATTTTATCAAGTATTTCTTCATCTTCAATTGCTGTGAAATGATATACTAGCCCTTTTACTAATGATACATAATTATGCTTTGCTAAGAAGTTAGCAACTGTTCGCCAATCTGATTGTGTAGTGTCATGGTTCATAGATAATCCTCCTTTTATTTTAATGTCCATTTTTGACGTGCTTTAGGATTCAGCGGATGCATAATTTCATTTGTTGCTGGATTTATGAGTTTTTTAACTTTCTTTTTATGAGGTTTTAACATTTCCATCACTTGTTCGACACGCTTTTCGACACCAGGACGTTTAGCATAAGCACCATATGCTAGAATAATTTTTTCACTTTCAGATACTGCTTTCATAATATGAATATCTGTATGTTTATCATAGGGCTCTTTTATATGTTTAAGATTTTCAGGTGTTTTAATGTTCGAAAATAAATTAACAAGATAAACTGAACCATAATCGTTTTCAGATGATAATTGATTTAGAATTAGGACGGTCGTTAAATCAAGAGATAATATTCCATCTAAATGAGGATACATCGTTATCACTGTACAAGTTGGCAATTTTCTATCCCATGTTTTTTTAAGTAAATAACGATGTTGTTCATCGTCACTGAAGATAGCTTCAGTTTCTATAATACTTGTAATTGCATTCATACTCGTCACTCCTTTTAGTATTCTTCTGGTAAAAGCATCACATAATAAAAAGTGTCTACATCATCTTCTCGGATGACGTAGACTTTCTTAGGTAATGCATTTTGATTTTTTACATAGTTTGTATAGTGATATTCCAATTTGTATGTGGGTTGCTCTTGTTCATGTGTAATTGAGAGTATATTCTCATCTTCTTGCAGTTTAAAAATGTGTAGGTAATCTGTGTGATCTTGATTATCTCTTTCTTTTACCATGTTCCAAAGTAAGATTTGGAGGTTTAGAGATAGTTGTTCACTAATGCCTCTTGTAATGTATCGATTGATTTTCATATTATTTTACCTCATCTTGAATTTCTTTCATGATAACAATAGCTTGGCTAATAATCGTAACAGATATTTGTGCCACTTTGATCCAATTATTCATGGTGAGTCCCTCCTTCTCTTAGTAGATGACGTTCATCAATAATTGTATTTTTAGTATCTGTGAGATACAGAAAGTCCATATCAAAATGATCTAGATAACCAATACTAATGAGTTGATTATTGGCGTACATTAGAAATGGATAGATACTTAGCTCATGTAGCTCATCATTATAGTAGGTATAAGTTTCAAGTGTAAGATAAGCAAGGGGCGAATTATCAACGAAACGAGCAGGAAGTATATTTTCTGCTGCTTCATCTAGTGTTTCACATTCCCATTCCTCTGTATTAGATAATCGGAATAAGTGAGTCATGTATTGTTTGAGTTTTTGAGTCATTGTTTCCATCATATTCCCTCCATGATATTTATAATGTGATGTAGTTGATGTGCTACATCATTGAGATAATATATATTTGAAAGGTGACTTGTTACGTTAGAAGTAGTGACAGAAGTGACGATAGTGATATAGAAAAAAATGGCCTATAGACTAAATTCGAGGAAGAATGTTTCAGAAGATATTTGAGATAAAAAAGAAGACGAACAATTGAGTAATTGTTCGTCTGGGTTAATATTATTTAATAATGTTTCTACAATATCTTGGTTAAATTTAAAGGTTATATAAAACTGCTTTTTATTATTACTGTCTGCTGTAATGTAGATATATTCAATCACTAAATGATAAATTGCTTTTAAAGAAGAATTCTTAGTATTTTCTAAGTTCTTAAATAAAATATGAAAAATATTAATAACAGTATCTGCTTCTATTTTAGGATGATTCACATTTTTATTACTTTCTAATTGCTTGATGCTTGTGTTCAATTCATTAATTTGCTCACTATATTTAAGTAATGTTGGTTTAATAGATTCAGTTAAACTTGTATCAGTAGTTATAACTTGAATTAAATTATTATACCTAGATTTTAAATCGTCAATTTGAAATTGTTTATTTGCGATTTCGTGATTGATTTCATCAGTATTGGGTGTTCTTTTATGGTTAACAGCTTCTACCACTTTTTTAATTAACTCAGGTTTTTGAATTAAATTTTTGATATTTTGAAATATATAGTTTTCTATGAAATCAGCACGAATATTTGGTGCTGCTTTACAGTCTTTGCTTCTTTGTTTACGTGTTCGGCAGACGTAGTATCGAAAGTGCCGCTTACTTCCATCCTTCAGTGTATTTATAGTGTTTGAAATAACGTAGTTCGCATTGCAACATTTACATTTTAATAGTCCTGTTAAGAGGTTGTCTGTTTTGTTATTACCGCGTTTATGACGTTTTCTTGCTTTAAGCTGTGTTTGAACTTTATTCCATAGTTCTTGAGAAATGATAGCTTCGTGTTCACCTTCAGTAATGATAGGGTTATCATTATATCCTTTGCGACCTTTTTTCTTCCAATCAACATATTGATTATAAACAACTAAACCTCGATATACTTTATTTTTAAGGATATAAGATACGGAGTCTTTAGAATGTGGTTTTCCTAATTTTGTTACCTCATGTCTATCGTTAAGTACTTTTGCTATTGCAGTGAAGTTCATACCCTGACTATACATTTGGTATATTTCCTTTACAATTCGACTTTCATGTTGGTTTACAATTAAAAGGCCATCAATACGGTCATAACCATAAGGTGGTTGACCGCCAACGGATTTACCTTCACTGGCCTTGTTTGATGCACCAATACGAATATTATCCTTTAGTATTGTTCTTTCATATTCGCCTAGTGATCCCATAATATTTAGCATTAATTTGTTCATATCTGTATCAATGCCAAGGTGTTCACTGACTGAATAAAAAGATACATTATTTTTTTCGCATTCTTCGATGATTTGTAAAATATCTTTCATGCTACGACCTAGCCTTGTAAGCTTCCACACAACTATCTTATCTAACTTATTATTTTTCAAATCATTAAGCATTTGTTGTAAGCCAGGTCGATTTTCCATTTCCGCACCACTAATTCCGTTATCAATATAAGGTGGTAGCATTTCATAGTCATTTAACTTACAATATTTCTCAATTTCAGCAAGCTGGGCTGGAATTGAATTGTTGTCAATCTGCTTAATTGAGCTGGTCCTAACATACGGTGCTACTGTAATAGTAGGAGAAGTTGTATCCATGGTATCAAATCCTTATTTTAAATTTTCTATTTAAGCTCCTATCATTTCAAGATGAGGTAATATATCTATATGTGAGTAACAATCAAGATTAGATTGTTTTAGCCCTGGGTAATCACAAGCATCGCCCCATAATATAACTGGTAGATTGGCGACGATATTATGTTCAATATCATAATGTAAATCGTCTGCTTGAGTATAAGTTTTAATGACAGTTAGATTTAAATTTTGACAAGCATCTTTTAACGTATCAATATTTTCATCAGGCATTAACTCTCTTTCATCATTCTCATTTTCATGTGCTAATAAAAGTACTTCTTTCATCATGTTTATCATCCTTTTCTTTTAATAAGTTGAGTGGAGTGTTTTTTAGAAATACACCAGTGATTTCTTTATCTTTGTTTACTGTTATTTGAGTTATCATTTCAGATAACTGATCAATATATAATGTGTAATTAGATAAAATATTTTGTGTAATACATTCCAACTGATTAGCTGAATTGACTTGGTTATAACGATTCATTTTGTTATGCCATTCTTTAATCTTGTTCAATTGTTTTTTGTATTCTTCAATGCTGATTTGCTGCTTAGACAATTTGGTAATGAGCTGATCTTGGTTATATTTAGGACGACTTCTTTTGATTTTTAAAGATAATTTAGAATGAATAGTATTTTCTAAACGTTGAATCATTTGTTGGTTGATAATATTATCTTCAATAATCTTAATAACTTGCTTATCTATCTTTGAAGCTACGAAGTACCCCATACTGCACTTTTTATAACCTAATTTATCATTCAAAGGACATATATAATACGTAATAGGGCATGTCATATGTTTTCGATTCATACGAATTGGCGTCATTGTTGCGCCACAGATGCAACGTATTTTCTTTCGTAACAAGACGATAGGATGGTAGTGTGTCAATGTTTTTTTAGAGCCTCTTATTGTTTCAGCTTTACGGAATAAACTTTTTTCGATGATGGGTTCAAAGTTCCCTTCATATTCACCGAAATGATTGCGAATTAATCCTGCATATTTTTCATTGGTGATGATGCGCATCACTTGCTTAGGGGTTCTATTATAGAGTTTAGAATGATTAATGAGCGCTTGAGATATCTTTTTATAACCCCAACCTTGATTAACGTACATGTTGAAAATAAATCGAATCGTTGTAACCTTTGATTCATCAATATGAAATGACTTATTCATGTAGATATAACCAAAAGGAGCATTAGTCCCTAGCAGTTCATTGTTTTCTGCTTTAATAGCGTTAGCTGAACGGACATTTTCTGAAATGATATTGCTTTCAGTTTCGCCTAAGATGGCTAAGCAACGAATTTTAAATGCTTGTGTTTTATCTGATAAATCAAACCGACCATCACTTAGAGAAGTGATGAGAACATGGTGTTCTTCGCAAAGTGTTTGTAGCTCCATAAAATCTTTAAAATTACGGTTTAAACGATTTATTCTAAAAACAATGACATGATGACACTCGCCTTTACGTATCACATCAAGCATAGACTGATACCCATCACGTGTTGTTGAACGGCCGCTTTTTACGTCACTAATGAACTTAACATCCTTTATTTTATGAGTATTCGCATACTTCTTGATCGCATTAATTTGAGAGTGAACCGAATTCTCTGTTTTCTTTTTATCAACAGATTGACGCGCATATCCAATAACTATACTCATTTATATTATCTCCTTTCTGTTTTGATAATATAAATTTAAATTTGGATTTAATATGCTCTAACTCCCAGCATTAAGAGTTAGAGCGGGTGTTTATTCTTTTTGATTATCAAGATGTTCGATAATCAAATCAGCTAATACTTCTATTAATTCATCCAATTTATATCACCTGTCTTATTTGATTATTTTAGCGTCACCATCGTCACTACTGTCACTTTTAAACTTAATACCTTTAACTACTGTATTACCAGAAGATTTAGTTTTAGTATAATTAAGCTCCAAATTTTGCATTTCAAGGTTAAATTCACGCCAAAATGCAATAGGAGATAGTAAATGAATAATATTGCGATTATTCATTTCTGACCATGTTTTAAAAGCGGTCATCAATTCATTACCTGATAAATTAGTATTATCAAAGTTAGGTTCTAAGCAATTCTTAATGAACTCGGCCATTGGTGAAGTTTTATTGAAATATTTCTGCTTAATATTTGTCATCCTTTTAGAGATAGTGAAATTGAAATCATTTTGTTTCAAGCGCTTTAAACCGCATATTGCCCAATTGAGTATTCCAGGCAATTCTTGATGTAACTGTTGAGACAAGTTTTTATTCTGAAAGCTTTTAGGAATAGGTTTTGTCATAGGTAAAATAATAATTCTTCTTTGTAAACCATGACTTTTATCTTTAATTACAGGTAGATCATTCATTAAAAACGTTAATTTTACAGGAACATGAGTTTCAATTTCTTTTAAGTTTTTGCGATTAATCGTTATCTTTTCACCAGCAGTAATGGCTTTTAATTTATCGGTACTGAACTCAGTATTTGATGATTCGGTAGCTAGATTAAGCTTTTTGTTTAGTAATGGCTCTAGACCAAAATCTCTGTTAAAGTTACTTAATGGAATAGCCGTGGTATTAGCGACTCCAACAAGCTGTTCTAATAAACCAAATAATGTTGATTTTCCTTCCCCGCCTTGGCTATATACTAATAAGAAAGCATTAGCTTTAAACGTATTGGAGAGTACATAGCCAAACCACTCTTGAACAAACGCAATGTCATCTTTATCATCAAACCATTCATGTAAAGATTTATGAAAAACTGGAGCCTGAGCATATGGGTCGTATTTTATATATGATTTAACGGTTGAGAGGTGTAATGGCGATGTAGGTTCTATTTGAAATGTACTGTAATTAAACGCACCATTTTCTAAAGTGAGTGCTATCTGATTGAATTCCTTAGCATCATAAACTTTAATACGTCGTTTAATTTGGTCTATTAAAGCTGTTTCCAGGTTTTTCGACCAACTCGCCCCCAATGTGTAACAAAGTTCATAGATAAATCTTTGCAAGGGAAGTTCTGAGGTCTCCCAAACACCTTTTTCATAATTGTAAAGTCTTATTTCATCAGGATTATCTGAGGTACAAACAATACTAAAGCAAGCATCAATAAATTTAGCTGTTACCCCTTTTTTAATACGTGTCCCACCCCTTTGCGTTTTGTTAGTCAGAACCTCCTTTAATATATATTGAAGACTTTGATGAAATTTATGGCTTTTTTGCGTTAATACAGTCTGTGGAACTGTTGGTACGCTGCGATTTTTGTTTATACGATACATGTAAAAATTCATGTTAAAATTATTCTTCAATATCGCTTTCTGATCTTGGATATTAAGGTCTAATAAAGGATAAAGAGGAGAAGACGCATCAGTAGCGTCTTCCAATCTTTTTGTCAAAGTAATTGGCTCTGGTTGTTGCTTGATAAAAGGAATCACGATGTTTAAATTTTCAGTTGACTTTACGTTAATCAATTTAGTCATCCTCCTCTGCATCAGCCCATGGGTCAAAAGAGTTTACTTGTGGTTGGTTAGATATATTTGATTGATTGTTAACATGCTCTTGAATCATTTGATTGCTTTGAATAAGCGGTATGATGAATTGCCAATTGGTTAAGACAGGGTAACCTTTATTATTAATATAGTAATTTGCTGTACCAGTTAATCCTTTTAAATCAATAGTGTCAAATTCAGGTTTTCTTAGAGCTTCAGCTACTGACTTTATAAATTGCCCGTATATTGAGTTGGCATTTGTATCAACAAAAATGAGATGAGAAGATAAATTTTTAGAATTATGATTACTATCTTTTATAGTTACATCTAGCTTAATAACGTTAGCTTCTCCATTAGATGTTGGGATAACATCATCTAGGGCTTTGTTGATTTCCACAGATACGGGACCTACCTCTACATCATTCGATAAATTACTTACATTGTGCTTAGACATAGTTAACATACTCCTTTTAATTGATTAAATTTTAAAATGTTATTCAACGGGAAGTCGTTGTGATAACGATTGATTGTATCTTCAAAGTTTTGTTGCAAAAGCTTTTGCCAATTTGAATTACTCGGGTTTACTTCGATCCATAGCTCATCGTGAATGACATGAACGATATCTAAATTAAGTTTGTATGCTTCTAACATAAGTAACTTAATCGCAGTCGCGACTGATGATTGCAGTGCGAAATTACGTTTAGTACTCTCTTTCATTTTGACAAGTGGCATAACTCTTCCAAAGAAGGTTTGTACTTCATTTTGACTTGAGCATAGATCTAAATAATGAACTGCTTGTGGTATTGTAAGCTCTAATTGTTCTAATATGTGATTTACATCCACTGAAGTAATATCAAAATCATTCTTCCTTAACTTTTTCATCAATGTGTTAGTACTTGCGCCATAAAGCCAAGCAAGGAAGAAGGTTTTACATATATTACGCAATCGCTCAGGTTGTTCATTACGATTGTAAGGAGTAATCAATCTACCAATATAGCTGTACATATCCTGATCAGTACTAAAATGATTTAGTAAAAATTGATCATTAGAATAATAGGCCAAAAATCGCAGCTCAGCTTGGTTAAGGTCTATAGACCACAATTCTTTATAAGTACTACTTGAAATGGCATACTTTCGCATAGACTTAGGTATAGAAGTTAAGGGCATCTTCTTAGCAGTCATACGACCACTATATGAAGAATATAGATGCCATTCACCTTTAATTGTGAAACTACCAGCTTGGTTCACTGATGCGCTAACAAATGGTTTAACCCATAACAATAAATACAATTTTATTTTTCCAGCTCTGGTATTACCCTGATGCTTTTCTTCATTTAATATAGTGATTAAAGCATCTAAGCCTAAACTCACATTAAATTGCTGATTTATGCGCTTGATTTCATTGTTTAGCCACTTTGAATCAATAGTTATGTCATTTGTCTCAATAGCTGAAATGATAGGTTTTACTGCTATCTCTAATTCATAAAGTTGTTTGAAAACAAATGAAGCTTCGAGTAATGAATCTAGATTAACTTTAACAACATTTAAATCAATATTTTTTGGTAGTAATAGTAAATGTAGGATGTTAATCTTCATTGTTTGATTCCATCTCCTTATTAAATTAATTAGTGCTTGATTAGCACAATTTTATATTAGTAGTATTTACTTAAATACACAGAATAAAAAAAGGTGGCGATTTTTGTGAATAGAAATTTACTATCTTATGAAAATGTTTTAAATGAAGCAATTTCTATAATGAAAATTGATTTTATAAGTGATATACAACAAAAAGAGGAACTTTTTAAGAAATATAATGATATTTCAAAAAATATATTTAATAGCTTAGTTATAAATAAGTTATTAAATAAATTAGATGAATTAGACGGTGTTTCTAAAATGAGTCGATTTGAATATCTAGAAAAAAGAAAGAAAGAATTCAATATCGATGCAGTTGATGATGATAATGAATTAAATAAATTTAATCGATATTTTACTCACTTTAACCTCAAGCAATTAACAGAAAGTAAGAAAAGAGGAAAGAAATTAATGGAAGTCAGTCCTTTTAAGGCTATTTCAATAGTAAATGAGGAACAACTAGATTCATTAATGGCTATTAAATGGGGCATACCTGAGTTGTGTCATAATCAATCAATTGATGAAGAAGAATTAATTGTTTTGAATAGAATCCTCAAACGCGTCAATAGACATCTTGATGCTTCAGCAAAAAAATTAATTGAAAAAGGATATATTTATGAAATAGTGACAGATATAAAATACGATGATTTGTATAAACTTTGGGAATACTTCTATAAAGAGATTAAATTTTACAAAACAAATAGAAATCAAATTAAAAGTATAATAAGTTTAGAGGAAGAATATAAATTAGCAATATTAAGTGAACTATTTACTTTAATTCGAGAGTATTACAATACTACTCGTTCGTTACGAATGCCAGCTAAAGAATATAAACAACAAGTTAATTTAATGATACAAAAGTTTATGAATAACGTCATAATAGGAATTGACTTGCCACTTGTAAGCTTACAAATAATGAGAAGTATAGTAAAGAAAGCAAAGATTATTAAGTATAAAAAAGAGAAAATCCAATTTTTACAGCAGGCACCTTTAATGTTTAAACACGTCCCTGAGCAAATTTATTACTTTAAATATGTTATTAATATAGTATTTCCTGTTAAAGTTGACAAAGTTGATCAAGACAGATTAAATAAATTGTTCTTAGAATATTATAAGCAGTTAAAACCATTTCGAAGTTATGATAAAGATTTTAAAGACAAAGATATTAAACAATTTTATGAAGTAATTAAATAATTAGTAATTTAAATTATTTTTTATTTTTTGAAAAAATATATAAAGAGTATTGATGAAAAAATAAATTAAAATATAATTTTTAGATATCGTATATGAGAAGATGGGTTTAAGTGTGTCGCTTGAAAACCGCACTGATGCGGATATGGATTGAAGTACGACATATAAAAACCGCACTGATGAGGATATGGATTTCATTGTGGCATTTGGTATGATCAGAAACTTGTAGGAGTTATTGGATTGCACTATTTAGATTTAGTTAATAAAAAAACTTCGATTGGTTATTATTTAGCTGAAGATTTCCAAAAGAAAGGCATCATGACTAGAT
>ERZ1029858.136-NODE-136-length-25285-cov-113.203052_pt1 | contig 25285 bp, 24 predicted proteins | sample MGYA00519237_ERZ1029858 | MGnify/ENA primary metagenome ERZ1029858 (study PRJEB33666, sample SAMEA4610919) | skin metagenome | biome: Human-associated habitat; feature: Malodor aspect; material: skin | place: Philippines | collected 2015-08 ...
TACGGATCTCATCGGAGGAGATCGTCAGCTCCGCCATGTTCTTCCTGCTCTCGGTAGTTTCTTCCAGCATGTTGTTTTCTATTTGGTCGCCTGAGCCGCCATGTCGGTGCGAAGGCGGTTAATCTTGCCGCGCGTCGAACCGTCGATGACTTCATCGCCCACACGGACAACCATTCCGCCGAGGAGGCTGGGGTCAACCTCAGAGTGGATGGCCATCTCGCGACCGTAAATCTGCTCCAGCTTGCGGGCCAATGCATCGCGCTGGGTATCGCTGAGAGCCTCAGCGGCCTTCACGCGTGCGACAGCCTTACCACGCAGCTCCGCGACGCCGGCAGCCAACTCGGCCAAGTCGTCGACGGGGTTGTGGTTCGGGCGTCCGATGACCTGCAGGGCCAGTGCCTCGGTGAACATCGTCACCTTGCCGTAAATCACGCTAGCCAACAGTCCGCGCTTCTGCGCCGGGGTCGCGGTGCGGTCGGAGAGCAGCTGGGTAAGCTCCTTCTCCCCCTCCAGCAGTACGGAGAGCTCGTAGAGTTCGTCCTCCACCTGCTCCAGCTGGCCCTGTTCCTTGGCTCCCAGCTCCAGTGCGTGCCGGCCGAGGTTGACCAAACCAGCGCGGAACTCGCGCGGGTTCGACCACTCCTGCTGCGCTGCAGCCGTCAGGATGTTCAAGGTGGGCTCCGCAACCTTGCTGCCAAAAACGTCGCGGATGATGCCTTCCCGCTGGGATGCTTCAAGCGACGTGTCAGCAACGGCGACTCGCAGTGCGCGCTCGGTGTCGAGCTGATCCACGATGAGGAACAGCTCGGTGCCGATCTGCGCAGCCACGGCGACGGAATTGTCGGCGTTCCGGATCAGCTCATCGAGCTTGCCCGTAACGTGCGACTGTGCTTCGCGACTAGCTGCCTTCATCTCGCCTACTTCCTCGTCGACACGTGGTCGAGTTCGCTCAGGAACTCGTCGATCGTGTTCGAGCGGCGGGTCGAATCCGACAGCTCGGTGCCCAGCAAACGCTCCGCAAGCGAGATGGAGTTCTGGCCCATCTCGTTGCGCAGTTCAGCGACAACCTGCTCGCGGGATGCCTGCAGCTGCTTCTCACCGGAGTCGATGATGCGGCGGGCCTCCTCCTCAGCGCGGGCACGAGACTCGGCCTCGATTTCCTTGCCGCGGGCGCGGGCGGCTTCACGGATCTCGGCGGCCTCGTGGCGCGCCTCCGCAAGCTCGGCGTTGTTCTTCTCCAGGGCAGCCTTGGCTTCCTTTTGGGCGACCTCAGCACGCTCGATGCCGCCCTTGATTCGGTCCTCGCGCTCCGCCAGCACTTCCTGGAACTTCGGAATGACGTACTTCGCAAAAAGTAGGCCGACGATGATGAAAACGACAAGAGACCAAACCACGTCGTACGCGGCCGGGAGAAGAATGGAAGGTTCTTTCTCCAGCGGCAGCTTCTCGCCGGCCTCTGCGGCGGCGAGGAATGCAGTGACGTTAGTCATTGGTTGCTCCTGATCTAAAAAATGTACGGGGTTAGTCGTTCTCGTTTTTAGAACAGGAAGCCGGCAACGAGGCCGATCAGGGCAAGTGCCTCAACGAAGGCGATACCCAGGAACATGGTGGTGCGCAGCTGACCAGCCATCTCCGGCTGGCGAGCCATGCCCTCGACGGTCTTGCCGACGAGCATGCCGATACCGATGCCCGGGCCGATGGTTGCGAGGCCGTAGCCGATGGTGCCGAGACCCTCGTAACGGTTCACGGTCTCCGCTGCCTGAGCAAGAATGATGTCGTTCATGTGAAAGTCGTTCCCTTTCTAGGCGCTCCCCCGCGGGCTGCGGGCGAGCAAGTGACAGATGGTGGGGTTATTCAGTTGGCCGTGTGGTCGCGCTTTGTTAGTGCGCATCCGCGTGCAGCGACAGCTCGATGTACACCGCAGTCAGCAGGGCGAAGATATACGCCTGCAGGAAGATGATGATCAACTCGTACGCGGTGAACAGCAACGCTGCGATGAGGGTCAGGCCACTCACTGCCGTCCATGCGTTCAGCTGCCAGAAGAAGAAGTTCGTGGCCGAGTACAGCAGGACGAGAATGATGTGGCCAGCCAGGAAGTTCGCCATAAGACGAAGAGCCAGGGTGACCGGACGCAGAATGAACGTCGAGAAGAACTCGATCGGCACCACCAGGAGGTGGAGCAGCGGCGGAAGGCCGGGAATCACCGTCGAGTGCTTGAAGTATGCGATGCCGTAACGCTTCACACCGGCGTAGATCATTGCGATATAGGCCGCAACCGCCATAACGATCGGCATACCGATGCGCGCGTTAGGCGAGATGTTCAGGCCCGGGATGATCGTGGCCACGTTCATGAACAGCGTGGTGAAGAAGATGGTGCACAGCAGCGGCAGGAACCGCTTGCCGTCCTTCTTTCCCAGCGTGTCCTCCGCGATTTGGACGCGGACGAAATCGACACCGATCTCGGCGACATTCTGCAGGCCCTTGGGAACCAGCTTCGGGTTCCGGAAGGCAATAACAAAGAGGAGCACCAGGATCGCCGCCATAAACAGACGGACGAGCATGATGCGGTCGAGTGCGAACCATCCATTGGCAAAATCTTCACCAATGAGCTGGCCGAACGTCTGCCCCGGGAAAAATTCTGGACCAAGCGAAGGTGCGTGGAATTCACCCTTCATGGCCAAAGTTGTAACGCTCAGCGTTCTCTCCCGTTCTCGGGCCGCACGCCGGTTTGACCGGCGCGCGGTGCGATGGACGTTTTCAACATAGACTGCCTCCGCGGCGGACTCCGTCGCACATCTGCTTCCGCGGGGGCAGGGGATGTCGTTCCCACGCCGGTTTCCCCTGCTTATCAGGGTTGATATCGACTCGGAACAAACCCAGCGGTTATCCTAACAGGCCATGCGAGCAAAGTAGGTTTTACCTGTGTGGTTGTCCCCCCGACATGCCACCCCAGCCCACTGACCACCGCAACTACCCAGCTCCGGCGCATTTTCGGCTGGTTGTTAGGTCTGTCACAGAGAACGCGGACACCTAGTCCAGGTACGTGGTGCGGGTGGTGATTACGCCCCAGGTCTCCGCTGCCAGAGCGACCACCAGCGCGGCGATGGTGGTCACGCCGAACGCCTTGTGGTCGTAAAAGTTGAAGCCGCGAATCCACAGTAAAAACAGTACGAGCACACCCATCTTCAGAAGCCACCCGCCGAGCACGACGGCCATTGTGGCGCTGGGTGAGGAGTTCGAGGTAACCAGCACCGACACCGCCGTTAACAAGACAAAGCTGCCGCCCACCGCGACGCCCATCAGCACCGCCCAGATCCCGGGGATCTCTCGGGCGGCACCCCACGCCATCAGTGACACGACGGTGAGCGCGACGAGCGCCCAGCCCGCCACCTTCAGCGCACGGACAAGCGGTCGGCGGTGGTCAGACATCGAGGAGGTGTCGTTTACTTCAAGCGGTTTCACGCTGGCTCATACTAGCTTTTGCTTGGCGACGTCACACCTGACGGCCCAATCTTGCCTTTGGCAAGCGGCACGAGGGTGAGCAGGAACGCCAACACGAGCGCGGTCGCGCTGAGCGCCATAGCCACCTTCACGGGCACGATGGAGAAACTCACAGCGCCAAACGCGACGGCCGAGACCCACATATAGAGCACGAGCACGGTGCGCCGGTGCGTATGGCCGAGACGTAGAAGCCGGTGATGAATGTGGCCGGCATCGGCGGCGAATGGGCTCTGCCCCTTTGCTGTGCGCCGCACTACGGCCCACACCAAATCGAGCACTGGCAGGGCGATTGCCGCGAGCACGACGATGATCGGGCTGACCAGCGCCACAAGGTCTGCAGCACCGTAGAGGGACATGTTGATCTTGCCCGAGGCGGACACTGATGCGGCGGCCAGCAGCAGCCCGATCAGCATCGCCCCGGAGTCCCCCATGAAAATCCTCGCCGGTTCAAAGTTATGGGGGAGAAAGCCCGCACAGATGCCCACCAGGATGGCGCAGATGATTGCTGGCGGGTAGGCCGACACTGCCCCGCCTTGGTCGTGCAGCACCGCTAGCGAGTAGAGCAAGATTGCGGAACCGGCGATCATTCCCAGGCCAGCCGCTAATCCGTCGATGCCGTCGACGAAGTTCACTGCGTTGATCAACAGCACCGTAAACAGCGCACTGAAGACCATGCCCTGGGCTTGATCCAGAATCAGCGTCGTGCCCTCGCCGAATGGCACGTAGAACACCGTGAATACGATGCCCAGCGCGGTCATCAGGATGGCGGCCGCAAACTGCCCGATCAATTTGGTCAAGGCCCGCAGCTCATAGAGGTCGTCTACCACCCCCACCAGCACAATAGCTAGGCCACCAACGAGCACTGCCGTCATCTCCGGTGTCACGGGCGCAAAGCCGCGTGTCAGCGCCGGCAGTTGCTGTGCTAGGGCGTACGCGGCAAGGAACCCGGTGAACATGGCCAATCCGCCTAGCGACGGGGTCGGCTGGGTGTGCACGTCCCGGGTGCGGACTTCCGCTACGCGGCCCGTACGCACCAGCAGGGATCGCACCGGGCCGGTGGCCAGATACGTCACCGCCGCAGCGACGAGGAGCACGAGGCCCAATTCTCGAAGGGGAACACCGGAGGCGTTCATCGGCGACTACTTCCTCCGCAGACTCTCCGGGTCAAGTCCAAGGACTTCACCAATGCGCTCGGAGGGAATCGCCCCCTCGCGCAGAATCACAGGATTAGGACGGGATAAGTCGATGATCGTTGACGGCTCCCCCACCTCCGCAGTGCCCCCATCGAGGTAGATCCCCACAGCATCGCCGAACTGCTGACGAGCTTCGGTTGCAGTCGTTGCCGGCGGATTTCCTGAGATGTTGGCGGAAGACACTGCCATGGGCCCGGTCTCCTGCAAGAGCTCGAGTGCGAGTGGCTGGTTGGGCATGCGCAGCAAGACGGTGCCACGGGTGTCTCCGAGGTTCCATGGCAAGCTCGGCGCCTCCGGCACCACGATGGACAGGCCGCCCGGCCAGAACGCCTCCACGAGGGTCTTTGCTGTCTCAGTAAATTCCCGCACCAGACCCTGAATAGTCACCCAGGATCCGACAAGTACCGGCACCGGCATATCCGGACCCCGGTGTTTCGTGGCAAGCAGTGTCGCCACCGCGTCGTTGTTGAACGCGTCGCAGCCGATGCCGTACACCGTATCCGTGGGCAACACGACGCAGTGGCCAGCCCGAACCGCATCGGCGGCGGCGCGAATGCCGTCCTCGCGCCTCTGCGGGTCGAGGCAGTCGAACGTTTCCCTCATGATCGCTCCTTGCGGCAGGCTGGCAGTTACCGGGCTAGCTTACTCGCCGTGACAAACCTGGCCCGCCCCGCCAGATCCTCCACCACTCGGACATCGCCAAATCCGCCGGACTTGAGAGCATCCTGCACGGCCACCGAGGTCGTGTCATCGTGTTCTACGCCGATCGCTCCCCCGCTGCGCAGCAACCGGTTCGCCACGGGCACTAGGCCCCGAATCACATCCATCCCATCCGCGCCCGAAAAGACTGCTTCGGGCGGATCGGCGTACACCTCCGCCTGCAGCGTTGGCGTCTCCGGCACGTAAGGCGGGTTTGTCACCACAAGGTCCACCGCCCCGTCGAGGCCAGGCAGGAGTTTTGCGTCAGTCATGTCGCCCGGCACCACGGTTACCTGGGGGGCATACTTGGCCACGTTGCGGTCTAGGAAAGCGCGTGCGGCCGCGGATCGTTCTACAGCGTAAACAGAGGCAGCCGGTATCGCCCGGGCCACCGCAATGGCCAGGGCGCCAGAACCGGATCCGAGATCGACAACGGTGGGGGCCGTAGGTGCGTCGTGAAGCAAACGCACCGCCCAATCTGCCAGCACCTCGGTTTCGGGCCTCGGGATGAACACACCCGGCCCGACGGCGAGGTCGACGCCGTAAAACGGTGCGGAGCCGATGATGTGTTGCAGGGGCTCTCGCGCCGCGCGGCGGCTAATGAGTTCGTCGTAGTCCCGCTCGAAGCTCGCCGGTGCGTCCGCGAACATGAGCTCCATCGGCGCAACGCCAAGAAGCTGGGCCGCAAGGATTCGCGCGTCCACCTCCGGCGACGCGACACCCGCGCCGGCAAGGGTGTGCGCGGCGCGGGCGATGATCTCGCGGAGGCTACTCCGCTTCAAGGCGTTCCTGGCGCTCATGCGTCTGCAGCGCGGAGATCAGGTCATCCATGTTGCCGTCCAACACCGAATCAAGGTTGTTGGACTTGTAGTTGATGCGGTGGTCCGAGATGCGGTTTTCCGGCCAGTTGTACGTGCGGATGCGCTCCGAGCGGTCCATGGTACGCACTTGGGACGCGCGGCCTTCTGCCTCCTCGGCCTCCGCCTTCTCCCGCTCCAGCTGGTCCAGGCGGGCCTGCAGCACCTGCATAGCGCGGGCGCGGTTCTGAATCTGAGAACGCTCATTCTGGCAGGTCACCACAATACCGGTGGGCAGGTGCGTGATGCGCACGGCGGAGTCGGTGGTGTTCACACCCTGGCCGCCCTTACCGGAGGAACGGTAGACGTCCACGCGCAGGTCTTTCTCGTCGATGCTCACGCTTTCGATCTCGTCCGCCTCTGGGAAGACGTAGACACCGGCCGCAGACGTTTGGATACGCCCCTGCGACTCCGTCACGGGGACGCGCTGCACGCGGTGCACGCCACCCTCGAACTTCAGCTTCGACCACGCACCGTCACGCGACGGGTTCTTGGACTTCACCGCCACAGTCATGTCCTTCACGCCGCCGAGATCAGACTCCGCAACGTCGAGAACCTCCCAGGTCAGAGCGTGTTTTTCGCAGTACTTCTGGTACATGCGGGCAAGGTCGCCAGCAAACAGAGCGGCCTCTTCGCCACCCGCACCGGCCTTGAGCTCCATGATCACGTCGTCGCCGTCGTTCTCATCGCGGGGAGCGAGCAAATCTGCAAGCTCCTCCTCGAGGCGCACGATCTCGCCTTCAAGGCGCTGCGCCTCGTCGGCGAACTCCTTGTCCTCAGCTGCCATCTCGGCTGCGGCCTCGTGGTCGTCCTGCGCCTGGGTCAGGTCGTTGTAGACGTTGATGATCGGCTGCAGCTCCGCGTAGCGCTTGGACAGCTTGCGGAATTGGTCCTGGTCGCCGGCGACTTCCGGGTCGCCCATCTGGGCTTGGATGCCCTGGTACTCGGCCACGTAGTCGTCGACAAGCGAAACCTGCGATTTCTCTGCCATTAGGAGTACTCCTCCTCGGTCTCGGTCTGCGCCATCGGCGCGGAGTTGGCCACGCCCATGAGGAACTCGCCGTTGGACTTCGTCTTCTTCAGCTGCTTAATCAGCATGTCGATGGATTGCTGCGGATCCAGCGCAGAGAGGATGCGGCGCAGCTTATGCATCACGCGCGCCTCCTCCGGGCTCATCAGCAGCTCGTCCTTTCGCGTGCCAGACGGGTTGACGTCCACGGCCGGGAACACGCGGCGCTCCGCTATCTTGCGGTCCAGCTTCAGCTCCGCGTTGCCGGTGCCCTTGAACTCCTCGAAGATCACGGTGTCGCCTGCCGAACCGGTCTCCACCATGGCGGTGGCGATGATGGTGAGCGAGCCGCCCTCCTCGATATTGCGTGCCGCACCCAAGAACCGCTTCGGCGGGTAGAGCGCGTTGGAGTCCACACCGCCGGAAAGAATGCGCCCCGACGCCGGCGACGAGTTGTTGTACGCGCGGCCCAGGCGGGTAATGGAATCGAGTAGGACCACCACATCCTGGCCCATCTCCACCAGACGCTTGGCGCGCTCGATGGCCAGCTCGGCCACCGCAGTGTGCTCTGACGGCGGGCGGTCGAACGTCGAGGCAATGACCTCGCCGTTGACACTGCGCTGCATGTCCGTGACTTCCTCAGGGCGCTCGTCCACAAGCACGACCATGAGGTAGCACTCCGGGTTGTTCGTGGCGATCGCGTTGGCGATGTTCTGCAGAATGGTCGTCTTGCCGGCCTTCGGCGGGGAGACAATCAGCGCGCGCTGGCCCTTACCAATCGGCATGACCAAGTCGATCACGCGAGTGGTCAGGATCTTCGGCTCCGTCTCCAAACGCAGGCGACGGTTCGGGTACAGCGGCGTGAGCTTGTGGAACTCCTTGCGCCCCTTCGCAGCCTCCGGCGTCTGGCCGTTGATGGAGTCCACCCGCACAACCTGGTTGTAGCTGCGGCGGTTGCGCCCGTTGCCCTGCTGGTGGGACTGGCCGTTTGCGCGAACTTGGCCCATCACCGCGTCACCGGAGCGCAGGCCGGACTGGCGCACCAACTTCTGCGGCACGTACACGTCCGCGTTGGACTGGCGGTAGCCGGTCGTGCGGATGAACGCCGAGCCGTTGTCCTGCACGTCCGCGATGCCGGCGACCTCCTGTAGGTCCTCCGGGTCGAAGTGCTGGTCGTTGTTGTTACCGCCGTTGTTGTGGTTGTTATCCCGGTTCCGGTTCCTGTTCCGGCGCCCCCGGCGTCCACGACGGCCGCCACCCTGACCGTCGTCATCGTGGTGGTGGTGGTTGTTGTCGTGGTGCTGGTTGTCACGGTTCTGGTTGCGCTGGCCGCCCCGGTTACGCCCACCTCGCTGCTCGTCGCCGCGCTCGCCATCACCCTGAGCGTCATCGCGACGCTCATCGTCCTGGCCTGCCTGCTCCGAGCGGTTGTGGTCGCGCTGCTGATCTTGCTCGTCGTGCTGCGAGCGTGCGCGGTTACGGCGTGCGCGCCGGGCCGCGGAGCGGGAGCCGCCGCGGGAATCCTCGTCGTCGCCCGACTCGGCGGCCCCAGACTCCCCAGTCTCATCAGTCTTCTCAACCCTGCCCTCACCCTTGGCATCGGCCGTCTGCTCGTCCTTCTGTGCGGCCGCCTGCTCGGCTCTTTGCTCGGGCGCAGCCTTACGCGGCACTTGCCCGGTGGTGATGGCCTGGATGAGTTCCCCCTTGCGGAGCCCAGAGATCCCCTTGAGTCCCTGCTCGGCGGCGAGCTTTCGCAGTTCCGGAAGCTTCATTTTGGCAAGGTCTGCCGTGGTGCCGGTATCGGTCACGTGTGTCCTTTCGTCGCTAAGCCAACGCTAAATCGCGCCCAACAGTGTGGTGGGTGCATACGCCGGTAGCGGTCGTGTGCGGTCTTTCGGGGTGGGCTGCAACGCCCGGCCGGATCTCGCGGGCCCGGGGAAACGATCCTCCCGGTTGCGCCGCCAGCACCCTCAACCGGAATCCCCGGGCGGGTGCAATTCGCACGATCCACGCAAAAGTGTAGCGCATACCAGGCCCTGTGCTAATCGGGGTCGCGCTAACGCCGCGCTAACATGGCCTGCATGCTTTCTACGATGCAGGAGGTGCCGTTCTCCGTCGCCAGAATTCTGGAGTTCGGTACCACCGCCCACGCCAACACCAAGTGCACGACGTGGCGCGCATCCGGCGCGGAGGAAACCACCTTTGCAGAGATCGGTGCCCGTGCTGCCGCCTTTGCCAACGCGCTGCACAACGACCTCGGCATCGACGGCGACCAGCGAGTTTCAACACTGCTATACAACTGCGCCGAACACATCGAGGTCATGTTTGCCGTCGCGGCCAAAGGCGCGGTGTTCAACCCCCTGAACGTCCAGCTCATGGCGGACCAGATCGCGTACGTGGTCAACCACGCGGAGTCCGAGGTCATTGTCGCCGATCCCCGTCTCGCCGAAAAGCTCGGCAAGATTTTGCCGTCGTGCCCCTCCGTGCGCGCGGTCGCATTCACGGGCGTCGCCCCGCTTGAAGACGTCGCTTCGCACCTGCCGCCCTCGGTGGAGGTGCACAGCTACGAGCAGCTTCTCGACGGGCGCCCCACGGCCTACCCCTGGCCCGAGCTGCCCGAAAACACTGCCGCCGCCTTGGTGTACTCCACCGCCACCACCGGCGCGCCGAAAGGCGTGGCGTATTCGCACCGCTCCTTGTGGTTGGAGGCCACCGGTTTGCGCGCAACCGACTCGTTGGCCGTGGCCCACGGTGAGACATTCCTGTGCTGCATCCCCATATATCACGTGCTCAGCTGGGGCGTTCCCCTTGCCGCTTTCCTGGCCGGGACGCCGTTGGTGCTGCCCGATTCCGACATGTCTGCCCCTACCCTGGCCAAACTGATCGCCAACACCCACCCGCGTGTGGCCCACGGCGTGCCTACGCTGTGGATTCAGCTGATGGTGCATTACCTGCACAATCCGCCGGAGCGGATGAGTTTGCAGGAGATCTTCGTGGGCGGCTCCCCCGCTCCACCCGCCTTGATCAAGGTCTGGGAGGAGCGCTACGGCGTCGACGTCGTGCACGTCTGGGGCATGACGGAGACGTCCACCGTGGGAACCGTCGCGAGGCCTCCGTCCGGCGCATCGGGTGAGGCACGCTGGGCGTACCGCATCTCCCAGGGTCGTTTTGCGCCCACGATCGAGTATCGCGTGGTCAACGACGGCCGGGTGATGGCCCCCAACGACCTCACCCAGGGCGAAATCCAGGTGCGCGGCAACATGGTGGCGGCCAGCTACTACCACTCCCCAACCCAGGAACCGGGCGAGCTCGCCTCCTCGTTCCGCGGCGAGGACGTCGACGACGTCAGCGCCCACTTCACCGCCGACGGCTGGCTCCGTACCGGCGACGTGGGCACCGTGACCAACGCCGGCTTCCTCACCCTCTACGACCGTGCCCGCGACGTGATCCGGTCCGGTGGCGAGTGGATCTACTCGGCCCAGGTGGAAAACCTGATCATGGAATCCGACGACGTCATCGAATGCGCCGTCATCGGCATCCCCGACAAGAAATGGGGGGAGCGCCCCCTCGCAGTCACCAAACTCACCGCCGATGTCGAGCCGACGAAGGAGACGGCCGCCCACCTCCGCGCCAGCTTGGCCGACGTCCTGCCCAAGTGGATGGCGCCGGAGTACTGGACGTTCGTGGACAGCATCGACAAGACCTCAGTGGGCAAGTTTGACAAGAAGGATTTGCGTAAGCACCTCGAGCGCGAAGAGTTCGACATCATTGCCCTGCCCGGCCCGGGCAGCCGACCGAGGAAGACGCCCTGACGCTACTTCACAGGCCCCGGCGACCCGAGTACCGCAGGGCACGAGCTGCAACGATCAGTCGCGCACCAGCTCCGCGGTCGCGGGTCCTGCGACGTCGAGTTCGATGACCCGGAGGCCGGCCTCGCGGGCTTCGTCGAGAAGCGCCGGCTCAACGGCGCTGGTGGTCAGCACCAGCGCCGTCGGACCGGCGCCGGAAAGGTACGCGGCGTGGCCGCGGTTGCGTAGGCGGTTCACCCACTCCGCGGTCACCGGCAGCACGTCGGCGCGGTACGGCTGGTGAAGGCGGTCGCGGGTGCCTTCGAACAGCAGCTCAGGATGGTGCTGGATGGCCGCCGTCATCACCGCGGTGCGCGAGACGTTGAAGCGGGCGTCCGTGTGTGTGACGTGGCTTGGTAGCACCTTGCGCACCGCATTGGTGGAAGCATGGAAATTCGGCACCAGGGCGACGGCCTTGATGGAATCGTCGACTGGAATGCGCACCGCGCGGTACGACGGCTTGGACTGGCCGTCGACTGGGATGTCCGTCCAGGACACCACTGCCCCGCCAAGGGCGGATGCGCCGGCGTTGTCGGGGTGCCCCTCGAACTCGGACGAGAGCTGCACGATCGCGTCGTGGTCCAGCGGAGAGCCGGCCAGCGCGTTAGCTGCGACAACACCCGCGACAGCTGCGGCTGCCGAGGAGCCGAGGCCGCGAGACTGCGGGATGGAGTTGTTGCACACCACGCGCAGCCCGGGTGCAGAGACATCCGCGGCGGAGAGCCCGGAGTGGATAGCCTTGACCACCAGGTGGGAGCTGTCTCGAGGAAGGTCGTCTGCTCCTTCGCCGAAAATCTCCACCTCAAGGCCGGATTCGGTGACCTCGACCTCCACGGTGTCGTAGATGCTCAGCGCAAGACCGAGCGTGTCAAAGCCAGGACCGAGGTTCGCGGAAGATCCGGGGACGGTGACCTTGGCCTTGAGGCCCGGTTGCAGATCGATTGCCATATCGCAGTCCTTTTAGGAATCCAGACGGATGACGGAATTGACGGCCTGCACGTCGTCGTGGCCGGTGAGCTGCTCCACAATCGCGTGCAAATCCTCTTCCCGGGCAGCGTGGGTGACAACGATGAGGTGGGCTTCGTCGCCGGACTCCTCTTGGCGCACCGCCGACAGGGAAATACCGGCCTTGGCAAAGCGGGCGGTGAGGTCGGCCAAAACACCCACGCGGTCGTTGACCGTCATGTTGATGTGGTAGCGGGTATTCACCTCGTCGAAGGCGACGACCGGGTATTCGGCGTACGGGTTCTCCGCCGGCGCACGTCCGCCGTGGACCTTGTTGCGGGCCGCGCCGACGAGGTCGCCGAGCACCGCCGAGGCGGTCGGCGCGCCACCGGCACCGTTGCCGTAGAACATCAGACGTCCGGCAGCCTCGGCCTCAACGAAGATCGCGTTGTAGGACTTGTCCACCGTGGCCAGCGGGTGCTCGTTTGGCACGAGCGTCGGGTGGACCCGGGCGTTGACGCCGGTAGTGTTACCGGCCTCGTCCACCAGGCGCTCGCAGATGGCTAGCAGCTTGATGGTCTGGTCGGACTGTTTAGCCGCCTCGATGTCGTCGGCGGTGACCTTAGTAATGCCCTCGCAATACACGTCGTCGAACGTCACGCGGGTATGGAAACCCATGGACGCGAGGATCGCAGCCTTTGAAGCGGCGTCGTGCCCTTCAACGTCGGCGGTTGGATCCGCCTCCGCGTAGCCGAGGCGAGTGGCCTCCGCCAAAGCCTCTTCGTAGCTGGCTCCGGTGGTCGTCATCGCGTCGAGGATGAAGTTGGTGGTGCCGTTGACGATGCCGGAGATGCGCTGCACTTGGTCCCCGGCGAGGGAGCGGCGCAGCATGCCCACAACGGGGATTGCGGCGGCGACGGCAGCCTCGTAGTACAGGTCCACTCCGGCGGCATTGGCGGCGTCTGCAAGCTCAGCGCTGTGCGCTGCCACGAGAGCCTTATTGGCGGTGACGACGGACTTGCCGGCGTTGAGGGCTTCGAGAACGAGCTCACGCGGGTAGTCGATTCCACCGATGAGCTCGACCACAATATCCACGTCGTCGCGGGTGACGAGCTCTCTGGCATTGTCGGTCAAGTACACACCCTGGATCTCAGGGGCGTCCTTGTGCTTATCGACGTCCGATACCGCAACCCCCCTCACTTCGATCGGGCCGCCGATTCGGTGCTCCAGATTCGATGAGAACTCAGCGATCAGGCGCAGCACCTCGGTGCCGACGGTGCCTTTGCCCAGCACCGCGACACCTACTGGGGTGCCGATGCCCTTGCCTGGGTAGTTGCCGTTGTACCCCTCGGCGGTGGCAGAAGTCATGTGCGTTGTGCTCCTTCGTCGTGCGTGGCGGGGATCAGTGGTGAACCGCTTTGTCTACTATTGCGTAGCGCTCCGCGGATGGTCAATTAATATTCGCGCGCGAGGAGATCCTCGACAGTCTCCCGGCGCACCATGGGCGTCACTTCCCCGCCGCGCACCGACACCACCGCCGGGCGGCCGAACGCGTTGTAGTTCGAGGCCATGGAGTAGCAGTACGCACCCGTGGCCGCCAAAGCGATGAGGTCTCCCGGCGCAATGTCGTCGGGCCACCTCGCATCTTCGACGAGGATGTCCCCGGACTCGCAGTGGGAGCCGACCAACCGGGTGTCCGTGGAGCTGCCGTCGGTGAACCGGTTGACTACCCGGGCGTCGTACAGCGCGCCGTAGAGCGAGGGGCGGATGTTGTCGCTCATGCCCCCGTCGACGGCGATATAGCGCCGTGAGGTGGTAAACGATGTGTCCACGTCCTTGATCACGCCGGCGGTGTAGACGGTTACCGCAGACGGGCCGGCGATAGCTCTGCCCGGCTCGACCACTACTGTCGGCGCGGCGATCCCAAGATCGTCCGCAACCTCCTGCACCGCCGCCAGCAGGTCCGCGGCCACTGCGGCGACGTCCAGCGGCTTCTCCCCCGGCATATAGGCGATGCCGTAGCCTCCGCCGAGATCGAGATAGCCCAATGCGACGCCCTGCGTCTTCCAAATCTCCGCGTAGAGGCCCAGCACGCGCTCGGCGGCCAGCTTGAATCCCTCCGCGTCGAAGACCTGGGAGCCGACGTGGCAGTGCAAGCCGGTCAGTTCCAGTGATTCGGACTGGATCGCGGCCACAGCGGCCGCGAGCGCATCGCCCGTTGCCAGAGAGATGCCGAATTTCTGGTCCTCGTGGCTTGTGGCGATGAATTCGTGCGTGTGCGCGTCCACGCCGGGCTTAACGCGGACGAAGACGTCCTGCTTCACGCCCGCCTGCTTCGCGACGGCTTCCAGTTGCTCCAGCTCCTGATGCGAGTCGATGACCACGTGGCCGACCTCGGACTCCACGCACAGGCGCAAAAACGCGTCGGACTTGTTGTTGCCGTGCACTGTGATCCGCTGCGGCGGGAAGTTCGCCGCCAGTGCGATGCGCAGCTCGTTCTCGCTGGCCACATCTAAGGCGAGACCTTCCTCGTCTACCCAGCGCGCCACCCGGCGGGTTAAAAACGCCTTGGACGCGTAATGCACGTTTTCCGGCGCGCGGAACGCATCGGCCATGTCGCGGCACCTGGAGCGGAAGTCGTCTTCGTCAATGACTACGACGGGCGTGCCATAGTCCGCGGCGATCTCCGGCAGGGGCACACCCGCGATGGTGACCACGCCGTCCTCCTCGCGCTTCGCGCAGCGGGGCCAGACGTGGGCGGGCAGTTCGTTGAAGTCGCCGCTGTCTTTCTCATACGGCGTGGAGATGAAGACGGTCATTACATCCGCTCCGGTGCGCTCACGCCGATCATGCCGAGCGCGTTCGCGACGACCTGACGGGACGCCATCGCCAGCGCCAAGCGGGCGGTGTGGATCGGCTCCGGCGTCTCCCCCGCCTTCGGCAGGATCTGGCAGGCGTCGTAAAACTTGTGGAAGGCGCTGGCCAACTCTTCGGTGTAGCGGGCGATGCGGTGGGGCTCCCGCAGCTCGGCCGCGGCCCGGACCACGGCCGGGAACTCTCCGAGAGTGCGGATCAAATCTCCCTCCCTGTCGTGGGTGAGCAGCGATAGGTCGATGTCGTCCGCCGCAGTATTGGGGCTCATGCCGGCGTCGATGGCCTTGCGCTCGATGGAGCACAACCGCGCGTGTGCGTACTGCACGTAGTAGACGGGGTTGTCGGAGGACTGCTTCGTCCACAGATCCAGGTCGATGTCCAGCGTCGAGTCCACGGAGGAGCGCACCAGCGAGTAGCGGGCGCCGTCCACGCCGATGGCGTCTACGAGATCCTCGAGCGTAATCACCGTGCCGGCCCGCTTGGACATCTTCACAGCCTGGCCGTCGCGCACCAGATTGACCATCTGGCCGATGAGCACTTCCACGGCGTCGGCGTTGTAGCCCAACGCCTGCGCCGCCGCCCGCAGTCGCGCGATGTAGCCGTGGTGGTCGGCCCCGAGCATGTAGATCGCCAACGTGTGGCCACGGTCAAATTTGTCAGCTACGTATGCGATGTCGCCGGCGATGTAGGCGGCGTCACCGTCGGATTTCAGCACAACGCGGTCTTTGTCGTCGCCGAAGTCGGTGGAGCGCAGCCACCAAGCGCCTTCTGCCTCGTACAGGTTGCCGTTGTCCTTCAAAGTGGCAATGGCCTTGTCCACCGCGCCGGACTCGAACAGCGAGTTTTCGTGGAAGTAGACGTCGAAGTCCACTCCGAAGTCGTGCAGGGACGCCTTGATCTGCGCGAACATCATCTCCACACCGACCGCGCGGAACGTCTCCTGCACCTCCGCGTCCGTGCCCTCAAGGGCGTGCGGGTGCGTCTCAACGACGGCCTGCGCGATATCGCGGATGTAATCGCCGCCGTAGCCGTCTTCCGGGGTCGGCTCACCCTTCGCCGCAGCGACGAGCGAGCGCGAGAAGCGGTCGATCTGCCCACCGTGGTCGTTGAAGTAGTACTCGCGGGTGACCTCGGCGCCGGACGCCTCCAGCACCCGGCCAAGGGAGTCGCCTACCGCAGCCCAACGGGTGCCGCCGAGGTGGATCGGCCCGGTGGGGTTGGCGGAAACAAACTCGAGGTTGACCTTCTCGCCGGCATAAAGGTCCGAGTGGCCGAACTTCTCTCCCTCGGAAAGCACCTTTGCAACCAGCTGCCCCTGAGCGTCTGCCGCTAGGCGCAGGTTGATAAAGCCAGGGCCCGCGATTTCGGCGGACTCAATCGCGGGGTTCGCCGAAAGGTCGTCGCTAAGCCAGCCGGCAAGCTCACGCGGATTAGTACCCGCCTTCTTCGCCACCTGCAGCGCGATATTGGTGGCGTAGTCACCGTGCTCGGGGTTGCGGGGGCGCTCCACGGTGACTGTGTCGGGGACGACGGATGCGTCGAGGTCGTGGGCGGCGAGCACGCGCGTCGCGGCCTCTTTCACGGTGGTTGCGAGTTCAGCTGGCGTCATGGGGCACAAGTTTAAAACACCCGCCGACACGGCACGCAGCGTGCCCGCTACCAGCATAGTGCCATAGGTCACACCAAATTAAACTCCTCCGATTCGTCACTTATAGCCCCCTAGTGGCATATTGTTTTCCCAGTCATTGCCCGTTCCTGACTCGAAAGAGCCTTTCATGGACCAATACCAAGTCTTCACCGATGCGATCGGTGGCAGCGTGGGCCTCTCGGCACTGGTGTCTACCCTGCCGTTGCTCACATTCTTCATCATGCTGCTCGGCTTCAAGGCCCGCGCGCACACATCCGGAGCAGTCGCACTCGTTGTGGCCATCCTCGTCGCCATCCTGGGCTTTAACATGCCCACCGCCATGGCCATCTCCTCCGCATTCCGCGGCGGCCTGTTTGGCCTGTTCCCCATCGTCTTCGTGATCCTGACAGCCATCTGGTTCTACCAGATCACGGTGGCCTCCGGCCGCTTCGAGGACCTGCGCCTCGTCTTTGACAAGATGGGCAACGGCGACGTGCGCATCCAGGCCATGCTTATCGCATTCTGCTTCGGCGGCCTGCTCGAGGCGCTCGCAGGCTTTGGCGCGCCGGTGGCCATCACCGCCACCATGATCCTGGCGCTGGGCATCCCGCCGCTCAAGGCCGCAACCGTGGTCCTGCTTGCCAACACCGCTCCGGTTGCCTTCGGCGCCGTGGGCATCCCGATCACCACCGCCGGCGAGGTCGGCGGCCGCACGGTCGAGCAGACCGAAAACATCGCGGCGATCATTGGTAACCAGACCCCAATTCTGTCGTTCTTCGTGCCGTTCATCATCGCCCTGATCATCGACGGCAGGCGCGGCGTGCGCGAGACCGCCCCGGCTGCGTTCACTATCGGCCTCACCTTTGCGGTGGCCAAGTGGTGGACCTCCCACTACTTCGCCTACCAGCTCACCGACGTCGTCGCCTGCATCGTCGCACTGGGTGCGGCGTTCCTGCTGCTACGTTTCTGGCAGCCGAAGGGCATTGAAGAGATGCGCCGACGCCTCGAGCTGCCGGAGCGCACCGCGGATGCGGAGCTGCCTGGCCACCGTGTGTGGATGGCGCTCATGCCGTACGCGGTTGTGGTGGTCATCTTCGGCCTGGCCAACCTCGGCAGCACCATCCCTGAGTGGCTGAACAAGTTCAAGATCTCCTTCGCATGGCCGGGCTTGGAGGGCAAGCTTCTCGACGCCTCCGGCGAAGCCGTCAACAGCGACTACAGCTTCGCCTGGATCAACAACCCGGGCACCCTGCTGGTCATTTCCGCTTTGATCGTGTCCGTCGCCTACATGGTGTTCAACGAAAATGGGCGCTACAGCCTCACGTGGGGCCAGGTGGGCAAGGAGTTCACGGACACGGTGTGGAAGATGCGATGGTCAGCATTGACCATCGTGCTGGTGCTGGCCCTGGCGTACGTGATGAACTACTCCGGCCAGACCGTGACCATCGGCGAGTTCTTCGCCAACCTCGGCCCGGCGTTCGCCTTCTTCTCCCCGGTACTCGGCTGGGTCGGCGTCGCAGTCACCGGCTCCGACACCTCCGCCAACGCCCTATTCGCAAACCTGCAGGTCACCGCCGCGAACAACCTAGGCCTCAACCCGGACCTCATGCTCGCTGCGAACACCACCGGCGGTGTTGTGGGCAAGATGATCTCCCCGCAGTCCCTCGCCATCGCCGCGACTGCGGTGAACATGGAGGGCAAGGAGTCCGAAATCTTCAAGAAGGTCGTCGGCTGGAGCTTCGGCTTCTTGATTGTGGTGTGCGTGATAGTCTTCCTTCAGTCGAACGTTCTAAGCGCGCTTGCGCCGGTCGTTCCGTAACTGACAACCGAATATTGGAGCCCTCGAGGTCAATCACAGCCTGCGAGGGCTTTTCGTTTTCCCTGTGATCACAGAATTTTAGGAGTCCGAACATGCGAGTAGCGCTGTTTTCTACTTGTATCGGCGACGCCCTCTTCCCTGACGCGCACAAGGCCTCGGCCATCGTGCTTTCCCGCCTGGGATACGACGTTGTCTTCCCCGACCAACAGACCTGCTGCGGCCAAATGCACGTGAATACCGGCTACAAAGAGCAGGCCATCCCGATCATCGAAACCTACGTTGACGCATTCTCGGACCCCTCGATCGACTACGTGGTCGCTCCCTCGGGTTCCTGCACCGGCGCCGTGCGTGAGCAGCACGTTGAGCTCGCGGAGCGCTTCGGCTCCAAGGCGCTCGTTGACGGTGCGAAGACTGCCGCGAAGAAGACCTACGACCTCTCCGAGTTCATCGTCGATGTCGCTGGCACCTACGACGTAGGCGCGTTCTTCCCGCACCGTGTGACCTACCACGCGTCCTGCCACTCCAAGCGCTTCATCAAGGTGGGCGACCGTCCGACCGAGTTGCTGCGCCACGTCGAAGGCCTCGAGCTGGTGGATCTGGCCAACGTCGAAGAGTGCTGCGGATTCGGCGGCACCTTCTCCGTGAAGATGCCGGAGGTTTCCTCCGCCATGGTTTCCGACAAGGTCCGCCACATCAAGGACACCCAGGCCGAGTACGTCACCGCTGGTGACTCCTCCTGCCTGATGAACATCGGTGGCGCTCTCTCCCGCCAGCACCAGGGCATCCGCGCTGTGCACATGGCTGAGATCCTCGCGTCCACCAAGGAGCACCCGCTGACCCCGACGTCCGCGGCGTACAAGAAGGAGAAGATGCTGTGAAGGTTGCACTCGGCCAACCCACGATGCCGCCGTTTGCCAACGGCCCGTCCCACCTGCGCGGCAAGGAAAAGTTCCAGAAGGCTGCGCACCACGAACTTTACGACGTAACTAAGCGTCGCAACTACCAGTACGCAACCACCACCATCCGCGTGAAGCGCCAGGCTGTGGTGGACGAGGTGGACGACTGGCAGGATCTGCGCGAGGCTGGCTCCACCATTAAGCGCGATGTGGCTGCACGCATGCCTGAGCTGCTGGAGCAGTTCGAGCGAAACGTCACTGAGCGTGGCGGCCACGTTCACTGGGCGCGCGACTCCAAGGAAGCCAACGAGATCATCCAAGATCTGGTGAAGGCAACCGGCGAGGACAAAGTTGTCAAGATCAAGTCCATGGCTACCCAGGAAATTGCACTGAACGAAGAGCTGGAGAAGGCCGGTATCTTCGCACAGGAGACCGACCTGGCAGAGCTGATCGTGCAGCTCGGCGAGGACTTCCCTTCCCACATCCTCGTTCCGGCCATCCACCGCAACCGCGCGGAGATCCGCGACATCTTCGCTGCGAAGATGCCCAACACCGACGAGACCCTGACCCAGGATCCGGCGGAGCTCGCTGAGGCAGCCCGCAAGTTCCTGCGCCAGCAGTTCATGGAGGCCAAGGTCGCCATCTCCGGCTGCAACTTCGGTTGCGCTGACACAGGCACCGTCTCCATCGTCGAGTCTGAGGGCAACGGCCGTATGTGCCTGACACTGCCGGAGACCCTGATCACCGTCATGGGCATTGAGAAGCTGCTGCCCAGCTTTGACGACCTCGGCGTCTTCCTGCAGTTGCTGCCGCGCTCCTCCACCGGTGAGCGCATGAACCCGTACACCTCCCTGTGGTCCGGCGTGACCGAGGGCGACGGGCCGCAGAACTTCCACATCATCCTGTTGGACAACGGCCGCACTGCCGCCATGTCCAACGAGATTGGCCGTGAAGCCCTGAAGTGCATCCGCTGCTCCGCTTGCTTGAACGTCTGCCCGGTCTACGAGCGCGCCGGCGGTCACTCCTACGGCTCCACCTACCCGGGCCCGATCGGCGCAATCCTTTCCCCGCAGTTGACCGGCATCGAGTCCTCCGACGATCCCAACGGCTCCCTGCCGTACGCTTCATCCCTGTGCGGCCGCTGCAACGAGGTCTGCCCGGTGAAGATCCCGATCACCGACATCCTGCTCGAGCTGCGCTACCAGAAGGCCAAGAACGAGCCGAACCAGGTGGAGCGCACAGCTTTCGCTTCCCTGGCGCAGGTGTGGGGCCACAGCGGTGTCTGGGACAAGCTCGTCCGCATGGTCGCCCTAGGGCGAGTACTCGGCGGGTTCAACGGCAAGATCGAGACCATGCCGCCGCCGATCTCCGGCTGGACGGAGTACCGCGACGTGGCTGTGCCGCCAAAGAAGTCCTTCCGCCAGTGGTGGGGCTCCGAGGAAGCAGAGCGCTTGCTGGCAGAGGCCCGCGAGCAGGGCATCCCGCGCGACCAGAAGGTCGATGGCGAGCGTTTTGAGGAGGACAAGTAAATGACTACTCGTGTATCCGGTAACTCCGCACGCGACACCCGCAACGAGGACGCAAAGCGCGAGATTCTCAAGCGCATCCACGACGCGCAGCAGCTGTCCAACACCCCCGAGCACGTCGAGGTTGTGCGGAACTACCACACGTCCTCCGACATCAAGGGCGACAAGCTCCGTGAGATCCTCATCGACCGCCTGGTGGATTACAAGGCCGACGTAGTTGAAACCACCGAGGAGACACTGGGCGAGGACATCCTCAAGGTGCTTGCAGACCGCAAGTGCAACGAGATCGTCTACGCACCCGGCCTCGACGCCTCGCTTTTCGACGGCTTCGCCGGCACCGCCCGCCCGGACTCCAACGACTCCGATCCGCGCGAGCTTGGCGACGTAGATGCGGTTATCACCGACTCTCACGTCACGTCCGCCCAGACCGGCACCATCGTGCTCGAGTCTGGCGACGTATGCGGCCGCCGCGCCCTCTCCCTGGTTCCGGACCGCCACATCTGCATCGTGCGCCCGGACACTGTGGTCTACGGCGTGCCGGAAATGATCTCCCGTATCAACCCGGAGCGCCCGGCGACCATGATCTCTGGTCCGTCCGCGACCTCCGACATCGAGCTCGTGCGCGTCGAAGGCGTGCACGGCCCGCGCGACCTCATCGTGATGGTTGTGAAGTAGCCGCTTCCCTGGCGTAGCGAAACGGCCGGTCCCTTGCGGGGCCGGCCGTTTTGCTGTCATTGTTTCCCGTGTCACGCCGTTCCCGCGGCGCGCAAGGATCATTATGGGGCGAGGGGGTTGAGAAACCATGAAGCATGGCTGAGAGTCAGCCTAGGGTTTGGTCGTTGTCTTGTAAGGGCCTCCCCCACCCGGCTCAATTTCTACAGCCGCGGGCCCAAGTGCTAACCTTGTCGGCATTGTCTTCGTAGCTCAGTGGATTAGAGCATCGGTTTCCGGTACCGAAGGTCGCAGGTTCGAATCCTGTCGGGGACACCAAAGTTAAGGGGGGTTTCGGTTAACTTTTCCGTTCAATTCAGGAAACTCCTTCCAGGTTAAACCCGGTTTTCAAAATTCGGTAACTTTGTCAGAACCTATCCCCGACAACGCGAAAACCAGCCGGTTTTTGAGCCTTACAAGGCTTTGCCGGCCGGTTTTTTGTGTTGAAACTGGTGTTGCTGCACGACCTGTAGGCCACTCGGCGTGAAGTCCTCGAAAACTCCAGCCGGTGGCCTGTGGTTGTTACGCCGCCTTCGGTGGCGCGTTGTCGCCCAACTTCCACTGCTCAATGTCGTCAGCGTCAGGCTTGCGGCCACCCCGTGGCGGTGGCGGAGTCGGCTTCTGGGACGTATTTGTACGCGACCAGGCAGCAGCGTCGAGCATGGCAAGGTTCACCCCACTGCGGCCATGGCCATGCACAGCATTTGTGCTGCCCAACCGCGCATAAGACGGGTTGTCACGTCTCCGGCACCCTGGTAGGAACCGTTCTTGAGCATGGCGTTGCGAGACTCAATGGTGTTGCGGCGGCCGTACCCTGATTGAAAGGGAACGTGAGTGAAGTGTGTTGGCCACAAGAGGTTGCGCTGGATAGAACGTGGCACCACCATCCCCATTCCTTTAACTTGGAACGGTGCCAGGGAGACTTTACAGGGGAGTCCAAATAAGGAGGCTCTAATGAAATTGTTAAAAACCCCACTCTGGAACCTAGAGGGTGGCGAACCGGTAGACGTTGACCATCATGTTGTTCGGATTAAGCTGTACAAAGATGAAGTCGTTGCGGAGTTTACGATTTCAGAGCTATGCAGCTTTTTTGGCCTTAAGGATCTGCATTGTTTGCGGCTACAATTTGAGGTCTGGCATGAATTGGCATCGTTCGAATGGGACTCTGAGGAATGTGTGCATCTTGAGCAAAAGCCGTTCACGGACTACTTTCACGCTTCAAAGATTTCCCATTGCTACGCTCCCCCCTCTCCTGATGCTGATCGTGGGGGATGGGAATGGGGGATGAAAAAGCTGTGAACATTAGGTTAAGTTCTCGGGGTGTGAACCAGAACGGGACATCATCCCACCATTAATTTTGTTAACTTTTCGGCTGTCTTGCGAAGCATAAGTGAATGCTCCCGTGCTAGCGCACGGGGAACCGTATATTGCTTACAGCCTGTCCAGTTTCTTGGCCCGCCCGCGTGGCAGAATGATTCCCGCGCGAGGATCGGTAGGGGTTTCGCTTCGAGACTCGGGGGGTTTCCGGAACGGGGGTCGTTGCGGGGTGTGTAAGGAAGCGGTGGAAAACGTGTAAGCCGCCGCGGAAGCGGCGGCGAGTCTAGAGGTTGGGGAGTTTACTGAATGTCCCTTAAGGGGGGTTTCACGAAACTGTTCCAATCTTTTCACGAAACCTCTTGCCGGCCGAAGGAAAACGGCCGCGAACACAAAAATGACCCGCTCCGCTCGCTCGGAGGGGTCATTTTTCTTTGTCTAAACGCGGTTTTAGGCCGAATTTCGGCTCTCGACAACGAGCTCTAGGCCACGGGCTTCGTTCTCGTTTGAAAACCAGCCGGTGGCCTTGGTCGGGCTACGCCGCAAGCGGTGGCGCGTTGGGGAAAGCGTCGGTGCTAGTCTCATTGCGTCCGCTGGTGAAATTGGGTAGCCGAAAGTTTAATTGCTGGGATTCTGTAAACTCTGTGTGATTAGATTCACACGCCCCGACAGCGCTTCAAAAAGGCCTTCCAGGCGTTATAGGAGCCACCGATAACGCCCGGTCGGGGCCGTTTGGAACGCTGCCGCTACGTCAGAGCCCGAAGGCTCCGCCGCTGACGAGGATCACGATGCCGAGGCCGATGAGAACGATGGGAAAGAGGATGTGCTCAAAGCGTTCGAGCACTTCCGCGATCGGGGGGCGGGTTGCGACGAACTTTGCCAGGGCCACCAGGACCGCAACGAGCACGAGGAAGATAACGCAGTAGGCGACTACTGCGAGAGGTTCCACGCTGAGGAATACAGGGGTGTAGACGCCGATATTGTCGCCACCGTTGGCAAAGGTGACGCCTGCGACCGTCCCCACGCCGACCTTCTTGCCGGCAACCTTGGCCTCGTCATCGTCGTCATCGTCTCCGCGCCAGGCCTCCCATGCGGCCCAGAGGCCGATGCCCAGAGGGATGAGACCAAAGTATGGAATGGCTGCCGGGGGCAGAAATGCTCCGGCGCCGATGGTCACAAGGATCGCGGCGACGAGGATGCCGGCAAATCCGAGGTACTGGCCGGCCAGAATACGCGCGGTGGTGCCACTCTGGCCTGCCCCTCGCGCGAAGAAGAGGGCGAGCACGATGATGTCGTCGATGTTGGTAGCTGCGAACAGGCCTATCGCCTGCAAGACCGTGGTGAGCATTACGCACCCTCCCCAGCTGCGTAGCACCCGGGAAGCGTGCAGGCGGGATCCATGCACGGGGCGTCTTCGTCTACTGCCAGGGTGGCATCGACCAGTGCCGCCAGTGCCTGTGCCAGGTGCGGATCGGCGATCTCGTATCGTGTCCGACGCCCCTCGGGCTCGGAGACGACAATCCCACAATCGCGCAAGCATGCCAGGTGGTTGGACACGTTCGGGCGTGTCAGGTCCAGATCTCGGGATAGTTCCGCCGGGTAGGCGGGATGGTCGAGCAGGGTCATGATGATCCGGGATCGAGTGGGGTCGGCCAGTGCACGACCCAGGCGGTTCATCACGTCGAGACGCGAAGCAATAGTCAGCATGCACTGAACTATACAGCGAGCACTGAACTAGTCAAGTTCCGGGTAGCGGTGCAGCTGTGTGCGCTGCTCAAGAGACAGTGAAAGTAGCAGAGATGGCGCAGATTCCGGCAAAGTTGCGAAAACAGCTGAACCACGCTCGTTTCTGATGATCGGCCCATGTGCGATTTGTGCCGCGCCGAAGGCAACCGAATTGGCTCGAAGTTCCGTAGCGTTGAAAGTTTCCGCTCGAACCATAAGTCACCGGAGGTGCTCACCTTTGACGAACTTGTCGAACGTTCACTGTGGAGCGTGGAGCTTGCCGAGAGGCAGGAAAAGTCGGAAGCGGAATTTCCTGACTCCCCGTTCTCAAGAGCGCTCCTGCTCACGTCATAAATTTACTACTGTTGTGTAACCCGGGGCGAAACTGCGTGTAACCGGGGTGTTGCCGCGGACCTAATACATCTGGTCAGGAAGTTTCATAAAAGCCCTAAAGTCTCGAGACATCGTTCCTACGGTGTCTCGAGACTTCATATTTGTGTGCCGGCCAGGGGCTTTACGGCTTCAGTACGACCTTGATGCAGCCGTCTTCTTTCTTCTGGAACTTCTCGTACATCTCGGGAGCCTCGTCGAGCGACGCGGTGTGCGTCTTGAGGTCGAGTACGCCGAGCGGGTCGGACGGGTCGTCGACCAGCGGGAGGATGTCGTCGGTCCAGTTGCGCACGTTGCTGTGTTTTGTCAAGTTGTTGTAGGCCATTTCGGCTCGGTTTTTTAGGCCAAGTC